>JAESFP010000006.1_pt1:0-277500 | contig 1192258 bp, 1172 predicted proteins | sample 9266181 | NCBI WGS metagenome assembly JAESFP01 (sample SAMN14502547, study PRJNA617102) | algae metagenome | isolation source: Pegethrix bostrychoides GSE-TBD4-15B and co-occurring heterotrophs from... | place: USA: Grand Staircase-escalante National Monument, Utah | collected...
TCGCCGGGCCTTTTTTATGACGGAAAGAAACTAGGACTGTCATCGAAATGATGCATTTCTGACGTCAGGAATTTACCAAACCGTGCCAAGCTTCGTCCTCGCCTGGGGGAAATTGGTTGTGCGTTGGTCAGTTGTTATTCCTGTTTACAACGAAGCTGACTTCCTTCCCCGGACAATTGCTTCGTTAATCGTGCAGCCCGAACCGTTTCATTTGATCATCGTTGACAACGGATCAGAAGATGGTTGCATTGCCGCCGCGCGCAAACAGCTTGCGAACTATGCTGGCAAGGTATCAATCTTGCATGAAGGTCGCGCGGGCCAGGTGTACGCATTGCGTTCAGGGATTGCCGCCGTCGCCACCGAATTTACTGCGATTTGCGATGCTGATACTTATTATCCTCCTGACTATCTGGCGACGGCAACACAGCTTTTCGACTCGCATAGCGAGGCCTGCGTCGCCGTCTGTGCATATTTGCGTCGCGGTAGTGGTTTCGCGGCTTGGGCCAGCAAGATACACCGCCTGGCCGCCGCGTCCCTTTGGCCGCATCAGAATCACACAAGCGGAGCCGCACAGATGTTCCGCACCCGTGAATTGCGCGCCGCCGGTGGATATGATCCCGAACGCTGGCCGTATGTGTTGAAAGACCATGAATTGATGCACCGCGTCCTGCAACGCGGGCATCAGGTCTATCATCCTGATTTATGGTGCATGTCGTCCGACCGCCGAACCGACCGGTCAGCCGTCCGCTGGACGTTGGCCGAGCGAATTCGATACCATCTGACACCCGCGAACCGACAGCATGAATTTTTCTATCGGTTTTTGGCGGACAGGTTTGAAGCGCGTGGTCAGCGCGACACAGTGCTGCGCCAGCGGCAATGGACAGTATGACAGGCATTTCCGCCTCGACAGTGCAGACTTTTGACCTGCCGGCATTGAAGTCAGCGCCCAAAACATGGGTCGTCTGGTTATCGCGAGCAATCTCGCTCGCCTTGTTCTTGGCCATATTGTTCCAGTTTAGCCAGATTGATGCCGCTGAACTGGCAAAAGCGATACCCAAGAACCTCTGGTTCGTGCCTGTTCTACTGGCGCTTTATTTTGCATTGCCGGTCGCCGACTGGGTGATTTTTCGGCGACTATGGAGTTTGCCAGCGGCGGGATTTCCGATTTTGCTCGCCAAACGCATCGGCAATGAAATGCTGATCTCCTATTCGGGCGAAGTATATTTCTATCTATGGGCGCGCAATCGGACGGGGCTGAGTTCGGCGCCCTTTGGCGCGATCAAAGACGTCAATATCCTCTCCTCGCTGGCGGCCAATCTCGTCGCGCTAATATTATTGATCGTCACCTTCCCATTCCTGACCCAATTGCATATTGGCGATCACATTCAGGCGGCGGTTGTTTCGGCTGCGGTCGTCCTGACCCTTTCATTTCTGGTGCTGTTTTTCAGCCGCCGCGTATTTACGCTGGAACGCGACCAGTTGTGGTGGGTTTTCGCAATCCACATGTTTCGCTTGTTGGCAGGCGCCCTGTTGTGCGCTGCCCTTTGGTATATCATTCTGCCCGGCCCGCATTTCGGATTCTGGCTGGCATTGTCGATGATCCGGTTGCTGGTCGGACGATTGCCATTCTTGCCAAACAAAGAAGCCCTATTTGCGGTGATTGCGGTTTTTCTGGTCGGGAATGACGGCGCGGTTTCGACGCTGATTACGCTCACCGCCACCGCGATTGTCGCGCTCCACATTTTTGTCGCCGCGATATTGGGGGTCATGACGTTGTTTTGGCGCGATCATGATGCTTTCAAATTGGGAGCTCGGACATGATGAAACTGGTTCCCGCATGTGCAGCCATTTTGCTTTTGACAGCCGCCCAATATCCCGTGCCGCCGCGGGCCGAACGCGGTCGCGCCGGTGCCGATTGCCGGGCGTCGGAACCGGGGCCAGCCGTGCGAGTCGATGTTCGCGGTTTGAAAGACCGCAAGGGCAAGCTGATACTTGAACTTTACCCGGAGAATGACAAAGATTTTCTGCAGGCCGACAAGATATTGATCGCCGCTGGAAAGCCTTTCCGCCGTGTCCCGGTAAGCACACCCGGCAGTGGACCGATATCGGTTTGCGTTCGCGCACCCGGTCCCGGACGTTACGCCATAGCATTGCTCCATGATCGCGACGGCAACGGCAAATTCGGCCTTTCGAGCGACGGCGTTGGCTTTGCCAACAACCCTAAGCTCGGCCTGTCAAAACCTAAGGCCAAATCTGCAGCAGTCGCGATAAATTCGGGCACCCGCAATATCTCGATTGTGATGAATTACCGCCGCGGTGTAGGTGTTGGACCGCTCCCGAATGACGGATCGGGGGGTGCACCATGAAAATCGTCGATGTTTGCGAGTTTTACGCGCCTGAAGGCGGCGGGGTACGCACCTATATCCATGCCAAGCTGGCGATTGGAGCCCGACTCGGCCACAATATAACGATCATTGCGCCGGGTACGCAAGATGCGGTGATCCAATATCCCGGCGGCGGGCGGGTCATTTATGTCAAATCCCCGCCGCTGCCGTTTGACAAGCGTTATGGTATGTTCTGGAATGCAGCGCCGGTCCATGCGTTGCTGGACGCAGAGAAGCCCGATGTTCTGGAGGCGTCCTCGCCGTGGCGCGGTGCCTGGATCGCGCGCAGTTGGCAGGGCAAAGCGCTCCGCACCATGTTCATGCATCACGATCCACTTTCGGCATGGGCCTATCGCTGGTTTGACGGCCTTGCATCACGCGAAACCGTTGACCGGCAATTCGAATGGTTTTGGCGCTATCTGCGGCGCATGTGCAATGGTTTCGCGCTCACCATTTGTGCCTCGCCGAGCCTGCAGCAACGGTTGAGCCACGGCGGTATCGTCGGCACGATAAACTTGCCGATGGGTGTCGATGCCGGGGTATTTTCTCCCAAGCTAAGGGACATGAATGTTCGCGCAGATTTACTGGCGCGCTGCAACTTGGCCGATACCGCCACATTGTTATTGGGAATTGGCCGTCATACCCCGGAAAAGCGTTGGCCCTGTGTGATCAACGCGGTCGCGCGGGTGGCGGCCAAGCGACCTGTCGGCCTGATCCTGATCGGAAATGGTCATCAGCAGGCGCTGATCATCGATCAGGTCAGCGGTAACCCCCACATCCAGTTGCTTGAACCTATCAGGGATCGGGCATTATTGGCGGCGATCATGGCAAGCTGTGATGCGCTGGTCCACGGCTCGGCGGCCGAAACATTCGGGTTGGTTGCCTCCGAAGCGTTAGCCTCCGGACTGCCTCTTGTTTTACCCGATGCGGGTGCAGTCGCGGATATCGCCAACCCGGACTTTAGCGAAACCTATGTCACCGGAAATGCGCGCGCAGCGGCTCAAGCAATCGAGCGTCTGCTCAACCGCGACCAGCAGGCATTGCGGGGCAACGCGCACCGGGCCGCACTTCGGGCACGCACGCTTGATGATCATTTTGTCGAACTTTTCGACATTTATGCCGAAGCCTTGGCAACGCAAAGAAGGGCAGCGTGATGACCGCCATCACCGCGATTTACAATTCGATTTGGACCCAAAATCGGAATCCAACCGAAACGCGCCGAAAAAAGCTTTTCCGTCGCCGGGGACCGCTTTGGTATCAGTTGCTCCGCTTCGCATTTCGGAACAGCCGGAAATAACTTGTAGATGACAAATTACAAAAGGCTTCACTACGTAATTTAACTTCGGCTAGCGGCTGACAAACCACTTAGAAATGTCGATAGAAGTTCATTGAATAATAATGGCTTCTCAATCATCACGGCATGTCCTGTGCTAGCTACAGGCATCCATTTTGCACCCATTATGCCCGAGGCGACCTTACGCGCCTGGGCCGGTGAGACTGGTTTGTCTTCGCTACCTGCTATCACCAATGTCGGTGCTACGATTTGCGCCAATTCGTCTGTGATCGCCTTTCGCTTGGCTGATGCGGCCGCAGCAAACCTGACATCTTTAGGCAGGCTCTCAACGACACCGCGCCAATAATGCCGCTCATCCAGATGCCTTTGCGTTTGGAGGCATAGATTGTGTCACGGATGCGTTCGCCGGTGACCTCGCGCTCGAACTGCGCAAAGGACAGAAGCATATTGAGGGTCAGTCGTCCTATGCTGGTCTTGGTGTTAAACGACTGGGTAATCGACACAAAGCTTGCGCCCTTGCGGTCGAGGGTTTCCACAATTTTGGCGAAGTCTGACAATGAGCGGGTCAGCCGGTCAATCTTACAGAGCAGGATGATATCGACCTTCCCTGCTTCGCTGTCCGCCAATAATCTTTTGAGACCAGGACGTTCCAGCGTTCCGCCGGAGAACCCGCCATCATCGTAGCGGTCTTTAGTTACCGTCCAGCCTCCTTGCCTTTGGTTCAGCGCATAATCCATGCAGGCGCCATATTGCGCATCAAGGCTGTTATACTCCTGTTCAAGACCATCTTCAGTCGATTTGCGCGTGTATGGTGCAGTGGAGTTCGGGAACGTCTGAAATGTTAGCGCACGTTAACATCGGCAGTGTGGAAATTTGAAAACCAAAAAGGGTACTTATTCTGTCACATCCACCACATTATCATCCGAATTTCTGTCGATGTAGAAGTTGTACGGATCAACCCCGGCAAATTTCGGCTTGATTTTTGACGTGACGACAATCGTTTGGACGCCGTTTTTGATTGGTTTGCGTTCAAGCATCACCACGTCCTTTTTACCGAACGCGCCGATACCCGGACGGCTCCCAAACAGCCCGACTTCAATCGGTTCAGCCAGTGGCGCGGCCTTCTCATTACCTTTAGCATCAGCATAATATTTGGTTGCTTCGACGTTGATCGATGTCTGCCACAGGCCGTTGGCCAGCCTCGCGGTCTTAGCCTCTTTCGCCTTCAAATCGTAAATTGTTATCTTCTCGAACAGGTCGGTAATCAACGCCTGCTGTTCGGGCGTGGTCGCTTCCTTGCGCAATTCGGCAATTAGGTCGACCGAGCGGTGAAAGGGTGCGCCCTTGAATTTCCAAGTTTGGATGAACCGGGCCAGCGCCCGATTTACCGCCGCCTCGCCCAGCCGTTCTTGCAGCAAATACATGGCCAGCGAACCCTTGCGGTAATGGACATAGCCCTGGTTCTCGACGCGATACAGCGGCTGTTCGCCTATGGCATCGCCCTTGCGCCCGCCCAGGTAATTGTCGAGCTCGTACTTCAGGAACCGGCGGATCTTGTCCTCGCCATAGAGCTTTTTCATCACCATCAGCGCAGAATATTGCGCTAGCGTTTCGGAGGTAACCGTTTGCCCCTGCATGTCCGCGCCGACCACCTGATGCGCCCAATATTGGTGCGCCAGTTCGTGCGCGGTGATGTAGGTGACGTAGTCGATTGAGTTCTTGTCAGTCACGTCGGCGGCAAAACCGATGCTTTCCGAATAAGGCATGGTGCCGGCAAAGGCCTGCGCGAAGGTCTGATAGCCCGGAAACTCGATGATCCGCGCATGGTCGAACTGATACGGTCCGAAATTGTTCTGGAAATAATCGAGGCCAGCCTCAAGCGCATTCAGCATCGCGGGCACGTTCCATTCGTGGCGCGGATCGTGATAGATCGATAGCTTCACGCCGTCATGCGTCCGCTCGGTCAGCTTGTAACGCGCCGACTGGATCGACAGGAAGTTATGAATCGGCGCGCTCGAGACGAAATGCGCAGTGCGGCGGCCGTTTTTGCTGGTGTCGGACAGCTTGCGGCCGGGCGCTATCGGCGTCTGGTCCGCATCGGTGGTGACTGTGATGTCAGACATCACCCAATCGCTGTTGATATAATTTTCGCCGGTAGCGCGCATGTCTTCGAGCTTCGCCATGCGCAGCTCCGCGGGCAGGCCCTGACGACGACGGACGGTACGGTCCTGCAGCACGCCTCTACGGTTCATTCCGATGATCGGTGCGAATTCGAAGTTGTTGACGAAAGTACCGTTGAGATTGAGCTGCGTTTCGGGCTGGCCGTTGCGGAAGCCCTTGTGATGGATACGCGAGACGAAATCGAGCTTCGCCTCGCCGCCCGGCTGCAGGGGTGCATCGAAGCGGAAGATGCGGTAGCCGAATTTCTTGTCGTCCTTCGCCAGTTTCGCGCCTGAGAGTGCAAGCTTGGTATATTCGACATCGCGCCCGCCCTGACGGATATGCACCTCGGAAATCGGCGAGTTGGTTTCGTTGCGCATCTGATAACTGCCCGTGACTTCTAAGCGGCGTTCCTTCGGGAAAATCTGCGCATCGAGCTTGACCGACTTCACCACCGGACGCGGCAGCTTTTCGTATTTCAGATATTTCTTTTCATAATCGGCCTGGAATTTCTCGCCCTCGTCGCTGGTTTCGTAGCGGTTGAGTATCTTGAAATTATAATATGCATAGGCCCCCGTCCCGACCATCGCGACGGCAGCCGCGCCGATCAAAGCGAGCGGTGTGCCGCGTAGACCAGGGCTTATGCGCTTCAGGCGGCTGCGCCAGCGTGTATCGGTGCCACGCGGCCAGACAAGATGGGCGACCACCAACAGGATGACGCCGAAAGCCAGCCAATAACCGCGGAGCACCCACGCGCCATAATCGAAGCCACCCGTACCGTTCATATCGCTCAGCGGCGTGCCGGGATTGGCACCATAACGGTAAAGCGCGTTCGAATATCCCAAATTGTTGAGGAAAACCCCTCCAATGAACCAGACGAGGGACAAGCCCCAGCCAACATATTTGTTCGGGCTGAGCGCCTGGAAAAACACTGCGAGGACCGCGATCATCAGCATTTCGACCGTAATCGGCAGGATGAACCAGCTGAAATAGCTGATAATGCCGAACTCGGACGCGCCCTTTATCGTCTGGAAAATCAGCCCGGTTACCATCGCGATCATATTCAGCAGCAACAATATGCACAGGATCGCCAGCACCTTGGGAATGGTGATGGCCCAATTGGCGGTTGGCGTTGAATCGATGATTTCGCTGATCTTCACGTCGCGTTCTCGCCAGACCAGTTCGCCGCCATAAAAGACTGCGATGATCAGCAGGAAAATCGCAAAACCGTCGATGATATTGGTAATGATGTCGGCGGTCAGCGGATGCGAGGGAGTGCCGTAAGTAGTCTGGGTGAGCCAGAGTCCCGCCGCCGTGTTGATGACCGCAAGCAGCAACAGCACGATCAGGCCAGGGCTGCGCAGCACCTGCATAATCTCGGTCTTCAACCGGACCATAAACTGCGCGCGCGTGGTCGCGCCATCGAAGCGCTGCGTTGCATTTATCGACGCAAGCTGGACAGGCGGTGCTGCCCCTTCCGATGCATGTTGCCGTGCCAGCTTCTTCAGCCGCCGTTTCGACGGCGCACGTTCCTCCATCGAGAAACGCCAATAGGTAAGCGCCAGCAACACTACGGCAATCGCCAGAACTAGTCCGCGATTGAACAGCATATTTTTGTCGAGCGGCAGCAGCCGCGAATTCATATCGGCTGCGGTCCAATAGCGCGTCGCCTCCGCCAGCGCGCCGAAGCCGAGCGGCTCGTATTGCGCCAGCAACTGCTGATATTCGACCTTAGACCCCAATATCGAAGTCGCAATCAAATAGCCCATCACGAACACCACGACACCGATATAGCTCCACAGCATCGAACGCGTGATCGTCGCAAGCCCGAACAACAGGCTGCTGGCGAGGATGATGTTGGGAATGGCGAGGATCAGATAGGGCCACAGATAATATGCCGGGTTCTGCGGCCCGACGGTTTCCGCGTCGACCCAAGGCATTACCGAACCGAAAAACATGCCGACTGGGATCGCGAGATAACCGATAAGCGCGATGCCCAGACCGCCCAGAAAGCGGCCCATTACATAATTTCGCTTTCCGATTGCCGTCGCCTTGACGATCGGCCCGAAACCGGTGGTGTCATCGCGAACAATGGCGTTGGCGACGAAGGAAGTGATAACGAAAAGGTAGAAAAGCGACGACAGCGCAATCATCGAGGCGATAGCGAACGGCGCGTTTTCGTGCACCGTGCCCGGCGTGCCGATGCTGACATTCTCGCTTGCGGTCACACCGAAGCCGAGAAGGAAGAACAGGAAGAGCGACACCCAGAAAACCGGGTTGCGCAACTGATAACGCAGTTCGAAACGCGCGACGCCGAGAAGCATAGTCACTCGCTCCTTAAGCCGCGCGACGCAGGTCGGCGAGCGTGGTGAAGTAGACATCCTCCAGCCCCGCCTCAACATCGTCGAAACCGGCTGGCTTGCTGTCTGCAAGGACATGGATGATGGTGCGTCCGGCGAACAGACGGGTCGAAATGACCTGATACTGCTCCTGATGTGCCTCAAGCTCATCGCGGGCGATGGTCTTTTTCCAGATGCGCCCCTTGGTGTCGGCGATCAGGTCGAGCGGTGCGCCTTCGAGTTGCACCTTGCCGCCCGCAAGCACCGCCATGCGCGGGCAGAGATCGGCGACATCGTCGACGATATGCGTCGACAGAATGATGACGACATTGTCGCTGATCCCGGCGAGCAGGTTGAGGAAACGGTTGCGCTCTTCGGGGTCGAGGCCTGCGGTCGGTTCATCGACGATAATCAGTTCCGGGTTACCGATCAGCGCCTGCGCAATACCGAACCGCTGCCGCATTCCGCCCGAAAAACCCGCAATGAAATGGCTGCGGTGGTTCCACAAGTTGGTCTGGTTGAGCAGAGTTTCCACGACTGCCTTTCGCTCGCCCTTGTTGGATATGCCCTTCAGCACTGCCATGTGGTCGAGCATGTCGAAGGCCGTCACGCGCGGATAAACGCCAAAATCCTGCGGCAGGTAACCCAGCGTTTTGCGCAGCTCTTCGGGGTTCGCCAATATATCGAGGTCGCCGAACCGGATCGAACCCTCGGTCGGCGTCTGCAACGTAGCGATGGTCCGCATCAGCGTTGACTTACCCGCCCCATTGGGGCCGAGCAGGCCATACATGCCACGCGGGATCGACAGGCTTACATCATCGAGCGCCCTTGTTCCGTTCGCATAAATATGGCTTATACCGCTGATTTCGAGCATCAATTCCTCCTGTATTGCGCGACTATGACAGTAGATTAGCCACTCGCAAAATAAATTCGGCTTCGACGAGGGGCAATTGGTGCTCGACGGGCAACATTTTCTTGATCGAGTATTGCAGCACTGTGTGCCGACTACCCTCGCTGTCCATCGACAGCACTTCGAGGATTAAGCGTCCTTTTCCGGTTGATCTGTGTATTGCAAAAGCGAATTTTGATCGTTGGGACTGGCCGGAGAAAACGGCGGGCTTTAACGTCTAATCCCCCCGACACGAATGGCGGAAATGTTAGCGCAAGCGGTCATTATCATTGCTGCGGCCTTGAATGTCGGCTTTCAACGTTTCTGCCGTATTAGCTGCCTGTCAGGACACGACAACATTACGGACATTGATGCAACCGGTGGTCTCTTGCATAAAGGCGGCATGATCAACTTTCAGGAAACACTTAATCGGGTTCTTGATCCGGAAGGATTCTATTGGAGTTACGCGGGTGAGGACGACCTCACGCCCTCCGTTGAGCGCATTGTGGAATTGAGGATTGATATTCCCCCACAGCATGTAGCGGCGGCGGTCGAGGCAATGGAGCGGGACGGTTGGACTTTTACCGACCAGCCGGACGAACCTCTCGATCGTCAACAGCGGCTCTTTTTTCAAAGGCGTCAAAATCTTCTGCCGGAAACGAAGGTCATCATGCTCACCAACGCGCTTCGGGTGGTTTTTCCCATTGAAGGCGCGCGCCTATGGACGTGGATCACCGTTGACGGTCAGGATAGAGCCTAGTCCGCTTCCCTCAACTAACCTGCCACAGCGGTCGGACAGCACACGACAACATTGCGGACTTTTGACCTGCGTCGTAGAAGTGCGGGATGTGTTCACTCACTCCAACTTCGAGCCGCGCCAGACTGGTGGCCTCAGTTGAAGAGCTATATCGTGTATTTGCTGCCAAAGCTCCTCCCGTTATCGAAGGATGTCCCTGTTGTATCGATACTCGGAATGTCGATGTGTTGCTTGTGACGCCACTTCAAGAATTAAGCGGGGATCAACTGTGGCGCTATATCACTGGCGCTTACCTGACTGTCGGTGGTGACCGAGATTTTCGCTACCTGATGCCACGGATTTTTGAGTTGGCTGCGCTTGGCCCTTTTGGGGTCCCGAACACGGAAATTGTGCTTAGCAAACTCGCTCGTGCGCGATGGGAAACGTGGCAAGCGGCAGAGACAGAGGCTGTTCTAGAGTTTATCGATGCCTGGTTTTCCGTCGCGCTTGAACAAGACTTGCTTCAGGCGGAGGAAGGTTGGATCGGCGATCAAACGGAGAGCCTTTTGTGCGGCATGGCCTACGCGGGGCTGCCACTTGCCGATTGGCTTATTCGATTGACCGAACCTGCCCACGCGCCGTTATTGGCAGACCTACGTCAGCGTCACCCGCGAGACCTTTCTGCATTTTGGGAAGACGTCCCTGACGGTTTCAGGCAGCTATCGGCGTTTCTTGGCGAAGGCGCTGCGTGACGGCAGAAAACTACAACAAATCTGCCAGAGCGGACAGGCAGTGAACGACAACATTGCGGACATCGGAAACGCCAGCCATACGGCAGTTCGGAACTTGGAAAATGCCCAATAGAATGGAGGTCGACGTGACGAGATATGGTATTTTTGCGGGACTGATAGTGTCCTGCTTTTTGGCGACCGCGGCAAGCAGCGCGCCAATAACCTATGGCTGTGATACCCCTGCCGACCGTTTTTCCGCGATCGAACAAAACGTGGATTTGAAAAACTTTTCGATCAAAGCGAACATTCAGCCCAATGAGTTTCGGAAAGGCAAGTACTCTCCGCTTGCACAGATTTATTTTGAAAGCATGGACGAAAAGAGCCGTTGGGCTGTGCAAGTTATTGCGCCCGATCACAAGTCGAAGACTGCGTTGGTGTATTTAAATATGACGGTGGATGGGAAGACTGATGAACCATTTTTGATCGGTAATGTGAATATCGGACAGCGGCTTCCGATCGAGGTTTCAGTGACCGACGGCTATAAGATAAAATTTAAAATCGGCGAAATGGACGGCAATCCTGAACTGAAATTAGGTAGTCAGGCAAAGTTGAATATCGTTTGCTCTACAGGCGATTTTGTATTTTCAGACTTGGAGTGGTCTAGCAAATAGCAGCGCAAAGGGGCAAACTGCTGAATGATAAAAATCTGCTTCCCACAACATTGCGGACGTTCGTTAATCGTCTGGGGGCGTAATCTGACTGATGTGGTAGGCTTCGAGCAGTTCGGCTTCGCGTGCTTGATTCGCAATGTGAAGCACTATGGTATCAACAAGCTCGACGTCTGGATGATATGCGCACTGTGCTGCAAACCACATGGCTTCCGATAGCGGTTCATCCGCGTGCCAAGTCGTCATTATGAACCGATCATTTGGAATGTCCCCGTAGTCGAACTCTTCGAGAACGCTATAATCGACGGTATCGTGCCACTTCTCGCATTCCGTGCCCCAAGCGACAACATATAGGCACCCGCTTTTTACCAGCCATTCCGACACGTGATTGCGCCATTCTTGCGTGACCTCGGTCTCTGAGACAATCAGCGCACGAAACGGACCACACGTCAGCATCGGTGGAGCCTGATCAGGTGTTAAATGTAGATACAGAGGTGTCACGGAATAAGTCTACACGGCCCTCGCTAACGCGCAATGCAACAAGGTCCGCTAACCACAGCAAATCCGCCAGAGCGGCCGTGCAGCGAACGTTTAACAGCGGACAGTCCGCGCCTAACCACAATCGAATATCTAAACTACTACTTGGTTTTCGTCGATTTGCCGACTTCAGACTTTTGAAGCACCTTTTTTGTCTTGGAGGTAGGGCGCTCGGGACTGGACTTACCTAGATTTTCGCTTGGCACTCCAGCGTTCTTGCCAGCCAATCGTCCGATTGCCAGCGACATAACATTTGGTGAGGGCATTCTCAGTTCCTTTTTGAGACTCACTTGTTGCGCCTAATTTCTTAGATCTGCAATACTCTGAACGGGTCTTATCTTAGATCGCATCGAAACTTGCACTCGGCGCCTGCTTTGCCACGTCTCAATTGAAAAGTGGCCCTTCCGCTCTCCACAACATTGCGGTGTTAGGCGATAGATTTCAACTTCATCGATACCCGCCATTCATTCAGAAAGCGTCCCTAATGGCGCAGTGTTCTTCCCAAACGCGACACTGGTTGTGTCTCAAAATCGCCATACGTAACGAGGGCTGATGGGGTTGGTGGCAAACGCCGCTTCAAGAAGTGTTCCGCCGCGAGGGGATCATTTCGCGCAATTTCAGTTCGTTCCTATTCGAGGATAGGACGCATCAGGCTTGGGGCGCTTGGATAGCCATCCTCACATCGGCGAAACGCGGGGCCACGGGGTCGAAATCGAGAAAACGTTGCAGCGCAATATCCGTATCAGCCAGCCTATTTGGCGGTGGCGCGGCTCGAGAACGGGACGTTATCGAGTTGGTAACGGCCGGAACATCAGCCACCCAGCCCTATTGTCCTTCCCCAATCCACGAATAGCTGCGGCCACACTTCGGCTGGTTTACCAATTGCCTTGCGCAAACCAAAGCCATGGCCGCCATGAGTGAACAAATGTGTTTCAACCGGAATGTTCTTGGCGCGCAGAGCGGCACGGAACAGCAGGCTGTTTTCGACGGGTACCACGTCATCGTCCTCGGCATGCACAAGGAAAACCGGCGGCGCGTTGTGGGGCACTTGCAGATGTGGCGAATGCATATTCTCCATTTCCGACGACGGATTAGGTCCGAGCAGCTTTTCCCGGCTGCCCGCATGCGCAAATGGCGAACTCATCGATACGACTGGATAGATGGGTGCCGAGACGAACGGCCGCGCTGACAACGTATCGGCCTCATCAACGGCCTGATAAGTTTGCTTTGCAAAGCGGGTTGTCATGTCGCAACATAAATGTCCGCCTGCCGAAAAACCCATCGCCGCAACACGCTCCGGGTCGATGCCATAATCACTCGCACGATGGCGGATGAGGCGAATCGCGCGCTGGGCATCGGCCAGCGCGACATCGGGTCCCGCAGCCCAGCCTTCTCCCGGAAGCCGGTAGAATAGAACGAACACGGTAAAGCCGCGTGCCGACAACCAGCGCCCCAGTTCATAGCCTTCCTTGTCGACAACGACCCAGCGATAGCCGCCACCCGGGGTAATCATGACCGCTGCGCCGTTGGGCCGAAGCGGACGAAACACCGCCATACGCGGTCGGGTGATGCCAAAGACCGCACGGTCGGTCAGTTGGGCATCGGTCGAATGTTCGTTGACGGTTTCCACCAACGCCGATGCCGGCATTCCCGGCGCGCCATTTGGCCACAGGTCAATCGTCTCGGTAGGCTGGGGCAGGCCTGATGGAAGCGGCTTGCCGGTAAGCGGTGGAGCTGTTTGTCCAAAAGCCGCCGTCGCCACTCCGGTTGCGGCAAGACCGAGCAAGCTTCTACGGCCGATGTTCATGGCAATGCCTCGTACGTGAAATTGCGGAAGCGCACCTCGCCGCTTCCCGCCGCATAAAGCGCCGGGCGGAGCGACAGGAAATCATAGGCTACATTATGATGATAGCCCGACACCTCCATCTGCACATCGAATTTGCGCCATGTCTGTCGTCCGTCGTCGCTGGTGTGGATGGTCAGGATATTATGGTCATTGGTCAGGCGGATCGACAAATTCGTTACTGCACCACCACCGGGGTCGCGCTGCCCCGGGATGGCGCCGCGGGGTCGCTGCAAACCATAACGGTGCATGACCAGTCCTTTGCTGCCAAAGCCCAGCCCTGCGTAAAGGCGGCGGTTGTAGAACAGCAATAGGCCGCCTTCTGCGCCTGCGTCGGCCTCGATATCTACGGTAACACGATAAGCCTGATCACCGGCCAAAGCGCAGAGCGGCGAGCAATCGGACGGCGTTTTTCCTTTGGCCATCATGTGCAGCGTGCCACCGCTTCGCCTTAGCCTTTTGGCCTCATTGCGCGCGGGATCGTAGAATGCCCATTGCGTCCCCATTTTGTCGGTCGAGAAATCATCCGACAAAGGCGCGCCATGCGGTTGGGGCCCAAGTTCGCGCGGCTTTTTTAGTGCGCGGGACAGATCGCCGCCAAGCGGTCGTGGCCACCCATCGGTTTCCCATTTCACCGGCTCGAGCAATGTCTGGCGCCCCAATGTCCAATAGCCGTTTTCATAACCGTGATACATCATCCACCACTTGCCGCCCGGCCCTTCGAACAACGTCGCGTGGCCGCGTGACCACCATTTCTCGCGCGCCGATAGCGTACGGATTAAAGGATTACGCGGGCAATTCTCCCACGGTCCGGCAAGCGATTTGCTGCGCGCCATGATGACCATATGCCCGGTGGGTGGTCCAGCGGTGCCGCCGACCGCCGTCGTCATATACCAATATTCGCCGCGCTTGACGATTTTCGGGCCTTCAGGCGCAAAGGTTTCGACCACCCATTCTTCGGGATAGCGCCACGGATCGTAGACATGCTCGACCTCGCCAGCTGTCGAAAGTCCGTCTGCCGAAAGCGGCACGCGGTCCCCGCCGGACAAGAACAGCCATCGCCGCCCGTCATCGTCCGCGACATGCGCAGGGTCGATGTGGACCGGCAGGTTCATGTCTATGGGGTCGCTCCAAGGGCCTTCAATCCTGTCGGCGGTGATAACATAGATCGATTTTTTCTCAGGCGTCCGCGCCGGGATATAACAGTAAAAACGACCAGCATGTTTAATGAGGTCAGGTGCCCACACCGAACCGATAGGCTGGGTCAGCGCAGCGGTAACCGGCCGCCAATTGACGAGGTCGCGGCTGTGCCAGATTACAATCCCGGGATAAGCATCGAAGCTTGAAAATGTGAGATAATAATCTTCCCCATCGCAAATTAGCGAGGGGTCGGGATGGTCGCCGGCAAATATCGGATTGAGAAATTTGCCGTTGCCTAAATCGGCCCGACGTTGCCCTTCGAAACCCTTGGCCCAACGCATTGCGGCGTGCGGGTCAAGCGATGATGTGGCCGCACTGCCCTGCGCCACTGCGATTTCCGGTGCCAACGCCGCGATGCTCAAGAGTTTTAGACTGTCCCTGCGATCCAACATATGGCGGCTTTCCAAAAAAATGGGCCAGTTCCCGGGAGCTAAGTGGAACTGGCCCGTAAATGCGACCCTTTAGGTGTTTAAATGTAAGTCAGAGTTTCAGCCGTGCTCCGAACAATATTGTCCGGCCGAAATGGTTGTTTTCATAATTGCGGTCGGCTTCGAGATCGGTGAAGCGATAACGGTAGGTGTCGAGCAAATTGTTGCCCTCCACCGACAGTTCAAGCCACTCGGTCAGCTTGTACCTCATTGATGCATCGAGGTTGGTGGTTGCACCAAAGCCTTCGAGCACATTACCAGTACCGCTCGCGCCTTCGTGATAGCGACCACGATAGCTTACCATGACGCGGGCGCTGAAACCGCCATCGTCATAATAGAGCGTCCCGTTATACGCGCGCTTCGATACGCTCGACAACGAAGTGTTCAAGGTGACATTCTGAAGCGCACCGCCCGAGACAATCGCCGGCCCTTGCAGGGTGAAAGGCGCGCCTGAGTCAATGAACGTGGCGTTGGCGAGGATACCGAAATTACCAAGGAAACCATCGGTAAAGGCGTTGAAAGGAATTTGCGCCGCAAGTTCGATGCCCTTTAACGAAGCACCGGTGCCGTTGACCGTTGTTGCCAAAGTCCAAATTGGTTGGGTTTGGAGCGCCGGGTTTAAAGCCGCTGGCGATGAGGGGTTAAGCACCGATACCGGCAGCCCGGTTTGGGCAAATGTTGCGCCGGTCACTGATGCCGAACGGGTAAAGCTACTCACGTCCTTTTTGAACAGAGCGACTGACAATATCGCCTGCGGAGCGAAATACCACTCAAGCGCGAGATCATAGTTGGTAGCGCGATATGGGTCGAGGAACGGGTTGCCGCTGGTGACGCGGAAGTTGAAACCGTCTGCCGAACCGCCCGGAGTAAGCGAGCCCAGCGTTGGTCGCGTCATAACGTCGGCAACGGCTAGGCGGATGATGACGTCTTCATGCGGATAGAGTGCGAGGTTTGCCGAGGGCAACCAGTCGTCATAGCTACGCTTGACCGTCGCGTTGACGGCGCCCACCAGACCATAAGAAGACTGGTCGGTCTTCATATAGCGGATGCCAGCGTTGACCGCATATTCAAGGCCAAGCAATTCGCCTTTGCCGTCAAACTGAAGATAGCCGCCTTTGGTGGTTTCCTGCACACCGCGATTGTTGCCCGCATCGAGCGCAGGCGTACGGTTATATAGACCGGTGAACGTGGTCGATGCTTCTAGATTTGGGATAAGCCAGCTGTTGGTATTGCCGCTCGGTTGGCCCGCTTTGCCCAAATTGAACAGCTCCGACAATGCAGCGGTCGCGGGGAAGCCGTAAACCGCAGTTGGCCCGAACAGCGATGTTGGTGAGCAGGTCAAGGTTCCAAGGACGCGGTCGACGCCGCCATTGCCGCATACAGCTGTGTCACGCGTGAACGCGACCGTGTCGAAATTGAAACGCCGCCAAACCGCGCCTGCTTTCACGGTAAAGTCTTCGGTGACGTCCCATTCGGTACGGAATTGGGCGGTCTTGAACTTGTTGGTGACGTTGGAAGGCCGATCACGAATTTCGGCAAGCTGGAAATTCGCTGGATCGGCGACGCTGGTTCCGAATGTCAGCTTCGGGAAAGCCATATCGGTATAGTCGTAGGAATAGCCTTGCGCATCGCGATCATCGAAGACAATGGTGGTTTCGACAGGGATATCGGCGTCCGATTTGGAAACACCGCCAAGCAAGGTGAAGCGGAGATTGTCGCTTACATCCTGATCCCATGTCCCACCGACCTGATAAAATTTGGTCGAGCTTTGACGCAGATAATGCTCGGTACGCACCCAGGCATCATTAAGAGTGGCCGAAATCATATTGTTGTTGTCATCGTAAACGGGGTTCACGACGTTGATCGAACGCTCGTTCGAGCGAAGCAGCACTTCGCCCCATTTTTCTTCGCGATCTTCCTTAAACCTGGAAAACAGACCGTCGATCGAGATTTTGGTAGCATCTGTCGGGGCAAACTGGACCGAACCGGTCAAGCCGATGCGCTCACGGTCATGACCAACTTCACCATAACGCGGAATACGCGGATGGAATGCGACGGCGGCGCGGTCACAGGCTGCACTTGGAACATAAGTGCCGCCTGAATTGGCAGTCGTGTAGCAATTGGTGCTGTCAACGCGGTCGAACCGTGCCTGTGCCCAGCGCACCGTGTTGTTCCCAAGCTCAAGCACATTGGTGCGCGAGTACGCGCCCGAGATCGACATGCCGAATGTGCCGGAATCATTATGCCAGCTGAGCAGGCCGGCGACACGTGGCCCGAGATCCTTGGACAGATCGTTATAAGAACCAATCACCGATAACGCACCGCGCAAGCCGCTGGTGCCGCTGAGCGGATTACCGGTGTTCAGATCCACGACCGCACCAAGCGAACCCTCATCCAACGAGGCTTGCGCGGTTTTGTGTACAACCAAGCTGCTGAAAAGCTCAGACGCAAACACATTGAAGTCGAACGCGCGGTCGCGGTTGGACGCGGCGCCATCGGTCGAGGTCGCAATTGTCTCCATGCCGTTGACGCGAACTCGCGTAAATTGCGACGACAGCCCGCGAACGGTAATCGAACGCCCCTCGCCCGCGTCGCGCGAGATCGAGATGCCTGGAATACGCTGCAGGGATTCCGCGAGATTTTGGTCGGGGAATTTCGCGATGTCTTCGGCGACGATGGCGTCGACTGCGGCAACCGAGTCGCGCTTTACATTGAGCGCGGCTTCAAGCGATGCGCGAAAGCCGGTCACGACAATCGCATCACCCTCGTCGGCGGGCGCTTCTTCTGCAGCGGCTTGGTCAGGCGCAGCGTCTTGTGCCTGCGCCGATCCGATAGCGAGAACGCTCAGCGACACTGCGGACAAAAACTTTGTCGCGTGCATGCTCATATTGCGAGATTTCGACCGATTCATTTCAACTCCCCTTCGCGTTCACCGACGTTTGACACCGGTGTCTTTTTGATTCGCGATGCGATGAAGGCCAACGCATCCTGCTCCTAATGGGCCCTTGCCTTTGCGCAAATTGCCCCGAAATTCGTCACTTGGGTCGCCTTAACGGCGCTCTCATTTCCGGCCTTATTGGATTTAGGTAACCGGTGTCATTTACACATTGCTGCGAACTTGGCTTCGTGTCAAGATAGCATCCGAGGAGAAGATGATGCTTATTCGGATATTGTTGTTTTTTGGTCTCACTTTGTGTGCCCTGCCCGCGCAAGCCCAGACATTGGCGTTTCCGGGCGCTGTGGGTTGGGCCAAAGAGACGGTTGGCGGACGCGGCGGGCGGATCATTCGCGTCACCAGCCTGGCTGCGGATGGCCCCGGCACATTGAAGGCCGCGATTGACGCCAAAGGCCCGCGCATCGTGGTATTTGAAGTGGCGGGCGTCATCGACCTCAAGCGCAGTTCGCTCGAAATCAAGGAGCCGTTTCTCACCATTGCCGGACAAACCGCGCCATCGCCGGGCATAACCATCATCCGCGGCGGCATCGACTTGCGTGGACATGATGTGATTATCCGCCATATCCGCGTCAAAACCGGTGCCGATGGTCAGGCCAAACGCAGCGGTTGGGAGGCGGACTCGCTGTCCACCATCGCCGCGTATAATGTGATCATCGACCATAATAGCCTGACCTGGGGCATCGATGAGAACATGTCGGCCAGCGGCCCACGCTTCACCGGCAAGACAGTAGAGGATTGGCGTAACGGCACGAGCCGGAATATCACTTTTTCGTATAATCTGGCTGCCGAAGGCCTTGCGGATTCCAGCCACCCTAAGGGCGAGCATAGCAAGGGGTCGCTCATCCATGACAACGCAACCGGCATCCTCTTTTACCGCAATGTGTGGGCGCATAATGTCGAGCGTAGCCCGCTTATCAAAGGCGGCGCGCAGGCGGCGATGATCAATAACCTGATCTACGATCCCGGCAAACGTGCGATGCATTATAACCTGATGGCGCTCGAATGGGCCGGGCAACCTTACGTGACTGGAGAGATGACTGCCGTCGGCAATGTGATGCGCGGCGGGCCTTCAACCGACGAAGGTCTGCCCCTCCTGATGCTCGGTGGCGATGGCGATTTGCGCTATCACGCGCGCGATAACATTGCTGTCGATAAATTCGGCAAACCGCTTCCGATGTTTGGCCGTTACGGCGAAACGCGGGCCAAGCTGATCGAAGCAAAGAAGCCTGTTATCTGGCCGAACGGTGTCGACGTCATGGCCGCGCGCGATGTCGAAACGCATGTACTTGCCCAAGCTGGCGCAAGGCCCTGGGACCGCGATGCCGATGACATTCGGGTAATGTTCTTCGTAGCCGAGGGACGCGGCGAAATCATCGATGACGAAAGCGAGGTCAGCGCTTACCCTAACCCCAAAGAAACCCGCGCGTCATTTGTAGAGGCTGACTGGGATCTGGCAACGATGGAGCCGAAGTCGGGCCTCTATCCCGGGCAGAAAGCGCCGTTGCAGGAAACGATGTCTGCCCGCGACCGGGCGATGCGCCAATGATAGCGGAGCTGTTTTTGTTGCTGGCTGCACCGCCAATGGTCGTCATCAACGAAGGCGATGTCGTGCGCGAGGAAGCGCCGCCGCATGGCGCTATCGGCATGAGCACCGCCTACCGGATTTCAGACGTCGTGCCGCAGCCCAAGACGATGGAGTTTCGCAAACGCGTTCTGCACAAGGGTGCGGCGATCGGGCTACACCCGATAGCGCATGACGAGGTCTATTACGTCCTCTCAGGCGAAGGTGATGTTACATCAGACGGCGTTACCATACGACTGAAACCGGGAATGGCCGCCTATTTGTATGACGGCGCAGTGGTTGGTATCAAGCAAGTGGGCCGCAAACCCTTGGCGATGATTATCAGCTATCCAGTCGCGCCAAAATAAGCGCTCACGTCCCCGGCTGAATATACGGGACTCGCGCAAACAACTCGCGCTCCCAACGTCTGGGATCATTTTCAACGCGACTGTCAGTATCAAAAATCATCGTCTCGCGGCGTTTCAGGCTATAGGGTTTCCAGCCGGGATTTCCGGTTCGTGCGAAACGTACAAAAGCGTCCATCATCCGCTCGCTCATTGCACGTTGCGCGACGCTGGGATTCAGCACCGTGCCGAACGACAGGCCGATATCATCGGTATGCTTCGCTTGCTCAAAATCGAGTTGATATACAAAAGCCGGAGCACCTGCCTTGGCGCGCTCTTCGGCTTCGATAACCTGCCCGCGCCAGCTTCGCGCGGTGGTCACGATGCGGTGGAAGAGTTCGAGCGGTTCCGCCTTGGGACAATGCGCGCGGAATTCGCGAACCACCCATTCGGGATGGGCATCAATCCGCATTTCGGGCGCAATGCGCGCCGCTAGATTGTCGAAATTCAAGCCGACCAATTGTTTGCTATCCGGTGAATAAAATGCCCGGGTCTCCATGACGGTATTGCCCAGTATCATCGGAATATCGAGCGACTGCGGCGCTGCATCGGGCCAGAATGGATGACGATGCAGGTTCCGCATATCCAGCACCGGCCCCATATACACACTGCCACCGAGGATCGGATCGGTCGCCGAAAGCGCGGCGACCAATATCTCAACCGGCGCGGTTGCGGGATCGGCGCCGTCGAGTTTCGCCAGAAACGCCGCCGTGCGCTTCGCCGCGTTGAGAGGGCCAGACGCTGTCACTTGCTGACCCGACATCGTGATCGCTTTGTGGAACAGCCCCTTGGCGGCGGGCATCGCCATTAACGTCGCAATCTTGGCCCCGCCGCCCGACTGGCCGAAAACAGTAACATTTTGGGGATCGCCGCCAAAAGCCGCAATGTTGCGCTGCACCCATTTGAGCGCAAGAATCAGGTCGAGTTGCCCCGCATTACCGCTATCGGGAAAGCGGTCGGGCATATAGAGATAGCCCAAGGCATTGAGCCTGTGGTTGACGGTGACGACGACCACATCGCCGCGTTCGGCTAGCGCCGCGCCGTCATTTAGCGGGTCGGTAACCGATCCGGTGGAATAGGCACCACCGTGGAAATAGACCATGACGGGACGTTGTAGCGGCCGCTTACCCTTTGGTTCCAGCCCGAAGATTGGCGTAACTTCGGTTGTCCAAACGTTGAGGAACAGGCAGTCTTCATCAAAAGGCGCATAACGGTCCCCCACTTGTGGGCAAGCCGGACCAAAATACTGGCCTTCGCGGTTCTGCTCGGCGCTGGTGATCGCAACCGGAGCCATAAAGCGTTTTGCACGTGCGTAACGGATGCCTCCATACTCAACTGCCGCCAAATCTCGCTTGTGATAGCCATGATAAATGCCATCAGGCGCGGAAATCTGGGTAAGGGTTGCCAGCGAAGTTAAGGTTTCAAATGCTTGCGCCTGTGTGGTCATGAGCGCGAACGCCGCGCTCCCCTTCAGCAGCGTGCGGCGGCTAAAGCCGTCAGCGGCGGACATCGAGATTGCCACTCATAAACGCATCGATGTCGGCTTGTCCAAAGAGGCTGGCGTCGCCTGGCAAAGAATGTTTGAGGCACGTCAGCGCAAGGCCGGTCTTGGCCATCGCGTCGGCATCGCCGCCATTTAGGTGCGCGTGCAGAACGCCCGCTGCAAACGCGTCGCCCGCACCGATGCGGTCGATGATGCCGGTCACATCGATTTCTTCTGTCTGCGCAAAGCTGTCGCGCATATCGACGCGCGCCGATAGTTGGTGATGATCCGCGCTAACCAGATGACGTGCGGTCGATGCAATCAGCTTGAGCGAGGGAAACGCGTCGAATGCCGCCTGCGCGGCCTCGCGCCTGCGGTCGGCGCCGTCGCCTGAAAAATCCTTGCCTAGGACCAAAGATATATCCCTGTGATTGCCAAACAAGATGTCGGCCAAACCGATCAGTTCACCGAGGATCGCGCGTGGATTACTGTCCCAGCTTTCCCACAGCATCGCGCGGTAATTGCCATCGAAGGATATCGGAACGCCCAATCGCAATGCTGCCCGTGCTACCGCCAAGCAGGCCTCAGCGGACTTGGGACCAAGCGCAGGGGTGATGCCCGACAGATGTAGCATCTGAGCGTCCGCCAACAATGCATCCCAATCGAAGTCCGCAGCGGTCGTTTGCGCAAAGCTCGAACCGGCGCGATCATATACTATTTCGGATGCGCGAAGCCCAGCACCTTGCGCAAGAAAATAGAGACCCATTCGGCCTTCTCGCGTCTGCACATTTCGACAATCAACCCCGTGCGAGCGGATGGCTGAAACCGCCCCGCGTCCAAGCGCGTTGTCAGGTATGGCACTGACCACTGCTGTTTCATGACCCAAATGCGCCAGGCCCACCGCGACATTCGCCTCTGCTCCGCCGACTTGAACGTCGAAGCTTTGCGACTGCATCAACAGCTCACGTCCCGGCGCGGTTAGCCGGATGAGCAACTCTCCGAAAAAAATAATGTGCTGTGTCATTGGCTGACGTTAGCGCGCCAACCAGCCGCCGTCGACAGCAAGGATATGGCCGGTGACATAATCAGAAGCGGGTGAGGCGAGAAACAGAGCGGCCCCAGCAATATCCTCCGGCTTCCCCCATCGCCCCGTCGGAATTCGTTCAAGTATCTGCCGATTGCGCGTTTCGTCGGCTTGCAACGCAGCTGTGTTGTTGGTGCTGATATAGCCCGGGGCGATGGCATTTACCTGAATACCTTTAGGTGCCAGTTCATTTGCCATGGCCTTGGTGACGCCGCCGACACCAGACTTTGCCGCTGCGTAGCTCGGCACGCGAATACCGCCCTGAAAGGTCAGAAGCGACGCGATATTGATGATCTTGCCCGAACCGCGTCCAGCCATGTGCCGCGCCGCAGCCTGCGACAGGAAAAACAGGGTTTTGAGATTGGTGTCCATCACCGCATCCCAGTCTTCCTCGTTGAAATCGAGCAAGTCATTGCGGCGAATGATTCCGGCGTTGTTCACCAATATGTCGATGCGGCCAAGACCGACCAGCGCTTCATCGACAATGCGCTGGACGGGTTCGGTCGACGAAAGGTCGGCCTCGATATTCACGGCTTTCCGGCCAACGGCTTCAATCAGTTTCAGCGTTTCAGTCGGCTCGGAACGGCCCGCAACAGCAACATCCGCCCCTGCTTCGGCGAACACCACAGCAATTGCTTGGCCGATGCCTGTGTTGGCCCCGGTGACCAGCGCACCCTGGCCGGTAAGGTCGAACGAAATCGCCATTTCAGGCGTTCAGTGTCTGCAGATAAGCGGCAATCTGTTCGTCCTTGGCGTTGGCGTAAAAATAGTCAGCGAAACGTTCACCTGCGATTGCTGCTTTGAGCAAGTCCTGATCCACATTTTTCAACGTGGTCAACATATCGTTGCAGGCCGCGGCCTTTAGGTCTTTCAATTTGCCACGGTTGACGCGCATCAATTCGGAACGTTCTTTAGGGTAACCCGCGCCGCCTTCATTCTCGAAAATTTTGCGGTAGCAATCCTGCAAATTCAATTCGGCCGCCCAGCCGAAGCCCTTCGCATACGGCATCGAAATCGCGTTACCGTCATTGATCTGGCTGAACAGAAACGCATCGGTCGGGTCGATAATCAGGCCGCAGAATACCCCCGGCATCGCATTGCAAGCCAGCATCGATCCCATGCCCGTGCCACAACCCGTCACAACGAAATCAGCGGCGCCAGAATTCAGCAATATGCCGGTCAGCAAACCATTCATGACATAAGTCAGCGACGCCTCATCCTCGGCGCTATACATGCCATAGTTGAATACCTGATGGCCCAGTGGTTCGGCGACGGAAGTCAATGCGTCGTGGATGATGCCATTTTTTGCAGCCTGGCTATTTTCGGTAATCAGCGCGATCTTCATGGGATGTCTTTCACTTCAAACGGATGGAATATCGTAATAAGGTAACCGGTGTCATTGCCAGATGCAAGCTCATTGCTTTGGCGGTGCAACCGATCCGCGGCGAACGAGCGTCGAGAGGAATTCCGACGGCTCGTTGTCCAGATCAATCCCGCTGACCGCGCTCGCGATCAACTTGTGCGCAGCCGACCGCCCCATCGCGACAATCGGCCAACGCACAGTCGTCAACGGCGGCCAAAGCCGCGCGGCAATCGGCGTATCGTCAAAACCAAGTATCGACAGTTCGTCGGGCACCATAATCCCGCGCATCCGTGCGGCATAAAGGACAGCTGCTGCCATCTCGTCGTTCGAGGCAAAAATCGCGGTTGGGCGCGGCGAGATGTCGAGCAACTGCTCGGTCGCCGCCAGTCCCGACTCGAACGTATATTCCCCCCCCGCCCGGTGGCTGCGCGGCAGCTTGATTTTCGCCTCCGCTAGCGCATCTTCGAACCCGGCCAGACGTTCCGCCGCCGACCGAAACCCTTGCGGTCCAGTCACTATCGCGATGTTGCGGTGCCCCTGCTCGATCAGGAACCGAGTCGCATCGCGCACGGCGTCGCGGTCATTCGAGGCCACCATATGTGCGCTATCGTCCAACACAGCCGATCCCATGCGAACATAGCGGCAGCCGACTTCTGCGCACATTTGCGCGACCGCATCATTCTCCGAAATTGGTGGCAGTATCACAACGCCGTAGAGCCGCTGCCGGACGATGAATTCGCGCATGTCATCGATAAGCGATGGCGATGACCGGTTTACCGGCTGCACCACCATCGCAAATTCGGTATCACGCAGCGCGTCCAAGATGCCTTGCTGCATATTCAGTATCATCTGCGCGTTCGGGTTGTCGTGCACCAGACCGATCAGGAAATTGCGCCCCAAAGCCAATGCACGCGCCTGCGGATTCGGGACATAACCAGTCTCCCGAATGACCGCCTCAATCTTTTCCCGTGTGTCCTGATTGAGCGAACCTGACTGGTTTATCACCCTGCTCACGGTTTTTTTCGACACCCCGGCGAGCCGCGCAATATCATTGATTGTCGGCTTCGATGCCGCTGCCATGCGAGGTTTGGGTTCGCCTTTCATGTCCGCTGCATAGCAACAAAAACGCCCCGATACAGTAAAAGTTGCAAGCAATTTTTGGCTCATCCTTGCAAATGACACCGGTTTCCCATATCGAGCCAAACAGAGGATGTTTTTCAAGAAGGGCGTGGGACAATCATGCGCAAGCGGCGTCAATGATCGCAACCGAAATTGCGAACCAGTTTGTGTCAGCGCGGCTTTCTGGCCGTGCGCTGTCCGATTACCCCGGGCCTATTCCTGATTCGCTGTCTGCGGCTTATGCCGTGCAGGATGCCGCGATGCAGTTTCTCAGCAAACCGGTTGTCGGCTGGAAAGTCGGTCGTATTTTTCCACCATTATCGGACAAGTTTGGCGCAGAACGTCTGGCGGGGCCGATTTTTGCAACCACAGTGCAGAACGATGACGCAACTGCAGCAGGGCTGATTTTTACCGACGGCTTTGGTGCCGCCGAAGCCGAGTTTCTCATCAAAATTGCAAGGGACCTGCCAGTCGGCAAAGCGGACTACTCGCTTGACGAAGCGGCGGCGCATATTGCGGCTATCCATGTCGGCATTGAAATTGCCAGTTCGCCGCTCCCTACCATCAATGAACTCGGACCTGCGGTCACAGTGTCGGATTTCGGTAATAATAATGGCTTGATAATCGGCCCGCAAATCGATGGCTGGCAAACAAGCAATTTTTCCGATTGGAATGTCGCTTTAGAAATCGATGGCGTCGAAGTCGGACGAGGCGCGGCCAGCGCTTTCCCCGATGGACCTATCGGTTCAGTCCGTTTTCTGCTCAACAATCTGGGCAGCAGGGGCATCGCCGTCACCGCTGGCACATGGATTTCATCGGGTGCCGTCACCGGCGTCCATCAGGTTACTGCCGGACAAAACGTCCGCGCGGTTTTTGGCAAAGAGCTTTCGGTCAATTGCACGATAGAGGCAGCGCCAATTAGCTAGCAAATTGAGGAGTGAGAGGATGAATGACACGGTCGCCGCTGGCGTGCCTGCACGGACCGGACGGTATCGCTGGTCGATTATCGCCTTGCTCTTCTTTGCCACCACGGTCAATTATATCGACCGCACGATGCTTGGTCTGCTCGCGCCCACGCTCGAAAAAGAGCTCAATTGGAACGAGGATGATTACGGAAATATCGTCACCGCGTTTCAGGCTGCGTATGCGCTCGGCTTTCTTTTTATGGGCTGGCTGATTGACCGGTTCGGCCCCAAAATCGGATATTCGATAGCCATCTGCATCTGGACAGTCGGCCATGTTGCGCACGGCTTTGGCGGATCGGTCGCGTCGTTCATGGCGGCGCGCGCCGTTCTGGGAGTCGGTGAGGCCGGGCATTTTCCGGCGGTTGTCCGTTCCAGCAGCGAATGGTTCCCGCAAAAGGAACGCGCCTATGCGATCGGCTGGGTCAACTCTGGAACGACCATCGGCGTCATACTTACCGCGCCAACGCTCTGGCTTTTCATGCAGGCCTTGGGCCTCGGCTGGCGCGAAACCTTTATCTACTCGGGGCTTTTTGGCGTCATTCTGCTCAGCCTCTGGTGGTGGCTGTACAGCAACCCGCGCGAAAGTGGCCGCGTCAGCGAGGGCGAACTCGAATGGATCGAGCATGACCCGCCCGAGCAAATCGAGAAAATCGGCTGGAGCCGCGTCGTCAGAAAGCGCGAGGCATGGGCTTTTGCCAGCGCCAAATTTTTGACTGACCCTGTGTGGTTTCTGATGCTGTTCTGGCTGCCCAAATATTTCAGCTCGACGTACAATGTCGACCTGAAAGTCGTGCTGTTGCCGATGATCCTGATGTACCTGCTGTCCGATGTCGGCAGCATCGCGGGCGGGTGGCTGTCGTCGCGCCTGATCCAGCGCGGGCGAACGCCCAATTTCGCGCGCAAGGTCACGATGATCATCGCCGGAATGTGCGTCCTGCCCTTGCTGTTCGTTACCGGAATTCAGAATATGTGGCTGGCGGTTTTGCTCATCGGCATCGCACTCGCCGGGCATCAGGCATTTTCGACCAATCTGCTGTCGATCCCGCCTGATATGTTCCCCAAACGTGCGGTCGGTAGCGTCATCGGGCTTGGCGGCTTTTGCGGTGGCGTGGGTGGCATGATTATGGCGAAATCTACCGGGCTTGTGCTTGACGCAACCGGAGGCAATTATACCTTCATATTTGCAGCCTGCACGTCGGTTTACTTCTTGGCAGTGCTTTCGATCCATCTGTTGTCACCAAGACTTGAACGGGTCACTGTGCCGACGTGACCTCGCGTAGCCATATAATCGCCTCGGCGCGCGATAATGTGGCGACGGCAATAATCGAGCTGGTACCGGGAGAAACTGTGGACGGCGGCGCGGCTGTAACGCGGCCCGTTCCGGCAGGGCACAAGGTTGCGTTGCGCACAATTGATGCAGGTGCGGCGGTCATTAAGCTCGGGCAGCCCATAGGTGTGGCCACGCGGTCGATTGCCCCCGGCGAGCATGTCCATACACATAATCTGGCGTTCACTGGTCGAGCAGACCGGACAGAGATTGGGGTCGACATCAAAGTCCCGGCACCAGCGCCTGCTCAATTCGAGGGCTATGTCCGCGCAGATGGCAGAATCGGCACGCGAAATTTCATCGGCATCCTTACCTCGGTAAATTGCTCAGCCACGGTCGCCCGCCGCATCGCTGCACATTTCACTCCTGAAACGTTGCGCCGCTATCCCGGCGTAGATGGTGTCGTAGCGTTCACCCATATGTCCGGCTGCGGGATGGCTAAAGAAGGACGCGGGATTGATAATCTGCGCCGCACGATAAGCGGCTACGCCAGCCATCCCAATTTCGCGTCGGTTTTGATTATAGGCTTGGGCTGCGAAGTGAATCAAATCGATCCTTTGCTCGCATCAGCCGAATTGAAGACATCGGACCGGCTGCAAACGCTGACGATCCAAGACGCGGGCGGGACCATGGCCGCGATCGAGGAAGGCATTGCCATAGTCGATGCAATGCTACCCGCCGCAAATATGTGCAGGCGACAGACGGTCTCCGCCGAATATTTGACCATTGGTCTGCAATGCGGCGCTTCGGATGGATATTCGGCACTCACGGCTAATCCCGCGCTGGGAGCGGCGGTCGACAGGCTGGTCGCAGCCGGAGGAAGGGCCATCCTGTCCGAAACACCCGAAATTTATGGCGCAGAAAATCTCCTTTTGCGCCGTGCCTCGTCCATAGCCGTGGCCGAAGCACTTATTGAGCGTCTTAACTGGTGGGAGCAATATGTGACCCGGGATGGGGCTAGCCTCGACAACAACCCGTCGCCGGGTAACAAAGCGGGTGGCATCACCACCATATTGGAAAAGTCTCTCGGTGCCGTGGCAAAATCTGGAACTACGCCCTTAAACGCCGTAGTAGATTATGCCGAAACGGTCACCGCCACCGGTCTGACATTTATGGACTCGCCTGGCTACGACCCGTGCTCTGCTACTGGCCAGATTGCCGGCGGCGCGCATCTTATCCTGTTCACCACAGGTCGCGGTTCGGTTTTTGGTTCGATTCCTGCTCCCACCGTCAAACTGGCTTCCAATGCTGCACTGGCGTACTCAATTTCCGACGATATCGATATCGACTGCAGCGGCCTGTTGGCAGGCGTGACTGGTGCCGACATGGGTAGTCGCATATTTGACTTGATCATCGCGACCGCAAGTGGCCAAAAAACAGCCTCGGAGCGGTTGGACATTGGCGAGAACGAATGGGTGCCATGGGTTCCAGGGCCGATGTTATAATTGCCTTTCAAGCAAGGAATTATAGGTCGATCCTTCGCATAGACGAATATCGTGGATAGCTAAGCTTATCGCAGGTTAGCAAAAAACAAATGTCCCGTTACGTCGTCTTATCAACCACAGCGGTCTTTCGGTATCGTCAAATATAGCGGACATGCCAATATGGCTGATTTGACGTCCGCTTATGAGGGATCCAGCCAGTGCTGATAATGACTGCATGTGGGCGCGAAGCTGCCATTGACGATCTGGCTTAACGAACGGTTGTACATTGCACCGACGGTCCAAACAGCGGAGTCTCTCCCTGATACTTTGAAAAGCCTTCGCTGTTATCGACACAGTGCTTCCCTGTTTGAGCAGATTGATTTCCCTGTATCGAGATTTGAATTCCCTGTTATTTTTCTAGGGAATTCAGCTCATAAATGCAGTAATACTGACCGTTACAGCGCGCTGTCTGCGGCAAAAAGCCGGCCAAAAATTGATATTTTCCCTGTTAATTCCCTAATAACAGGGAATTTGGCATAAAGACCGTATCGCGCAAGACTGCGTGCTGCACCATTTCTTTGCATAGACATTCCAAAAAAATTGATTGAATGGACGATTTCCGGCCGAGCGCGGTGATGTTTTCTTAATCATAGTTTAATTGACCGGCAGCAGTATAAAGATGGCGGCTTGGCAATCAATGGGCCAGGGCGCTAAGCCCGCAGAAATTGGAAAATTGAGGGATTTAATGCCGATTACTGCCAACGAACTGAAACCGCTTCTTTGGGAACCAAAGAATCTGGTTCGTGCCATCGAAGCTGCAGGCATCACTTTGTGGTCGTGGAATGTGGATACCGACGCACTGGCAATGGATGACAAGGCATATGATCTATGGGGTATTGATCGCGGTATCGATGTCAGTTTCGAAGATCTCTCGGCGCACATTCACCCTGCGGATCGGGACCGTGTTCGCGCGGCATTTAACGCCACGCGCGCTATTGTCGGTCCCTATGAAATCGATTTTCGCATTATGATAGGCGATGAGCTCAAATGGATTTCTGCTCGCGGACAGGGCGATGACGCCGGCATAGTCGAACGAATTATGTTCGGGATCTTCATCGATGTTACAGGCCGTAAACAGGCGGAAGAAGGGCGTGAGCTGTTGGCAGGCGAGATGAGCCACCGGGTTAAAAACTTACTTTCGATCGCCACCGGCCTGACACACATTACAGCGCGTTCGACAGGGACCTCCAAAGAGATGGCGCATGAGCTAACCCTTAGACTCACGGCGCTAGGGCGTGCACATGATCTTGTCAGACCCATCCCTAGCCAGACGGAGGCGCCTTCTGCTCTTCTTGGAGACCTCCTGACGGTGCTGCTTGCACCCTATGATGATCTTGGCGCGTTCAGTGGCCGGATCAGAGTGTCCGTGCCGCGGATGAGCGTAGGCGAATCATCGGTGACAACATTCGCTTTGGTCGTGCACGAACTGGCGACCAACTCGCTTAAATATGGTGCGTTGTCCGTGGATACCGGCACGCTCGATGTCTCATGCTCGGCGCATGACGAGGCTGTCACTATTGTTTGGACAGAAACTGGCGGACCTAAAGTGGAGATACCCAGTGATTCGCAAGGCTATGGCAGCAAGCTGATTGAGCGAAGCATCAATGATCAACTTCGCGGCTCAATCGATTATGATTGGGCTCCAGATGGCGTTATTGTTACGCTGAAAATCGACCCTGACCGTATCGTGTCCTGACAACAGTTCTCGCCAAGCCGCGAAAGATTCTGCGCAGGTCATTTTGCCGATTTGCACGGTCCTGACAAATTTCCGTTAGGGCAAAGCGAAATCGGAATTCGGAAAAGTTCGACTTGAGTGTTTGATTGTCACGCGCTGCACTAAGTCCTGCCATATTCACTTGACGCGACCTGTCATTTCGCCTTGTGGCGATTTCATGCGATTTTTCTCAGATAACGCCGCACCGGTGCATCCCAAGGTCATGCAGGCGATGGTCGATGCGAACCAGATCGACACCGCTTATGACGGCGACCGGTGGAGCGAGGCATTGGACGCCAGATTTGCGGAGCTGTTCGGTGTCGACGTAGCTATATTGTGGGTCGCGACCGGGACTGCGGCCAATTGCCTTGCGCTGACATCATTATGCCAGCCGCATCAGGGAATTATCTGCCATCGCGAAGCACATATCGAAGTCGATGAATGTGGCGCCCCGGGTTTCTACACCGGTGGTGCCAAGTTGATGCTGGTCGAAGGCCAAGGCGCGAAAGTAACGCCCGCCACGGTGGAAAATCTGTTGAGCAGCATCCGCAATGACGTGCATCAGGTTCAGGCCGCCGCGCTGTCAATTACGAACGCGACCGAATATGGGCTGGTTTACACGCCAGCCGAGGTTGCTGCGCTTGGCATTTTATGCCGTGAACGTAAGCTTGGCTTCCACATGGATGGTGCGCGATTTGCCAATGCAGTTGCCTCGCTTGGGTGCAATCCCGCAGACGTAACCGTAGCAGCTGGCGTCGACGTACTGAGCTTCGGCTTTGCGAAAAATGGCGGGATGGGGGCGGAGGCTTTGGTCTATTTCGATCCCGCCCACGCCGACGCCGCCCGCTATCGCCGCAAGCGCGCGGGACATTTGCAGTCGAAGGGCCGGTTTCTGGCAGCGCAGTTGCTGGCTATGCTTGATGACGATTTATGGCTTGAAAATGCCCGAGCGGCCAATGCAGCGGCGCAGATTATTGCCGGTGCTGCGCCGGACCGTCTGTTGTATCCGGTGCAGGCGAACGAGATTTTCATTCATTTGGCTCGGGCCGAAGCATCGGCGTTACGCGCCCAGGGCTTTGACTTTTACGACTGGGGCGAAGGTGCAGCGCGACTTGTCACGAGCTGGCAGCATACAGAAGCCGACGTTACCCCGCTCGCAAAAGCGATAGCCGCACTGTGAGTCAATCCGACGTTGCGATGACCCCCGAACCGGGGCTGCTGGCGCCACGCGTGCTGGTGCCGTTCCTGATTGTATCGCTGATCTGGGGATCGACTTGGCTGGTGATCCGCGATCAACTCGGAGCCGTCCCGTCAAGCTGGTCAGTGACCTATCGTTTCGCGGTGGCTGCGGTTGGCATGATTTTCCTCGCGCTTGTGATGCGCCAGCCGCTGAAAATCGACCGCGCGATGATCGGCTGGACGATACTGCTCGGCGTCATGCAGTTCGCGCTCAATTTCAATCTGGTTTACGCCGCCGAACATCACATCACATCAGGGTTGGTTGCGGTGATCTTTGCACTGCTGATTGTGCCCAATGCCTTGTTGGCGAAATGGTGGTTGGGGCGACCGATTGGTATGGCGTTCATCCTCGGGTCCGCAATTGCGGCATGCGGCGTGGCGCTACTGATGATTCAGGAATATCGTGCTGCACCGGTCGGCGGTGAAGAAGTGATATTGGGCCTGATGCTAACGCTGTGCGGCGTGGCTTCGGCTTCGGTATCGAACGTGCTTCAGGTGACGCCGAAAATCGCGCGCGTTCCGACCATTACGATCCTTGCATGGTCAATGCTATGGGGCAGCCTCGCCAACGCAATATTCGCTTTTGCAGTCTATGGTCCGCCGGTCATCGACTCGCGTCCAGCCTATCTCGGCGGCGTGCTCTATCTTGGTATTATCGGTTCGGTGGTGACCTTCCCGCTATACTTCCGCCTGATCCGTGACATCGGGCCTGGTAAGGCAGCTTATACCGGCGTGCTGATCCCCGTCATCGCGATGATATTGTCGACGATATTCGAGGGCTATAGCTGGTCGGTGCTCGCTTTGGGCGGCGGCGCGCTTGCGATGATCGGCCTTGTCGTCGCCATGCAGGCGCGCAAAGCTTAGGACTCGCCAAGCATATAGACTCGCGTTAATCTCGCTCCAAAATATAGGGAGAGAGCCATGGAGCAACTGAGCGGGCAGGACGCGAGTTTCGTCTATCTGGAAACGCCGACCACACCGATGCACATCGGATCGGTCGGCATCTACGACCCCTCGACCGCGCCAAATGGCTTCGTCCGTTTCAAGGATATCCTGCGTCACGTCGAAAGCCGCTTGGACAAGGCGCGCAGCTTTCGCCAGAAGCTGGTGCGTGTGCCGTTCGATCTCGACCATCCATATTGGGTCGAGGACGCCAATTTCGACATTGAATATCACATCCGCCATCTGGCATTGCCTCAGCCGGGCGATTGGCGGCAATTGTGCATTCAGGTTGCCCGGCTGCAAGCGCGGCCGATGGACCTTTCGCGACCGTTGTGGGAATTCAACATCATCGAGGGGTTGGACAATATTCCCGGCATTCCAAAAGGCAGCTTCGCGCTGATGGCGAAGGTGCATCATGCAGCCATCGACGGCATGTCGGGTGTCGAACTGAGCGCGGCGGTGCATGATATCGAGCCCAAGGCGGTCGAGGAAAATGTTAAGTCGGACTGGAAGCCCGAGTCCGATCCTGCGCTGGGCGAAATGCTGTTCCGGACATGGCTCAATTCGGTGAAGCAGCCAGTGCAGTTCGCAAAAACGCTGGCCAACACGATTCCGGGTGTCGCGCGGCTGGGCAAGGAGATCGCGGGCGGCGATGTGTCCTTGAAGAACACAAAAATGGCGCCGCAGACGAAGTTGAACGGCAAGGTGTCATCGCACCGCGTCTGGGACGGCGCGGTGTTCCAGCTTGCGGACATTCGCGCGATAAAGGACCGACTGGAAGGGGCGACCGTTAACGACGTTATCCTGACCATCATCGGCGGCGGATTGCGCAAATATTTGGCGACGCACGACGACCTTCCCAAGCAGAGCCTTTCGGCAATGGCGCCAATTTCGGTGCGTGCGGAAGGCGAGAAGGATGCGCTTGGCAATCTGGTGTCGGCGATGGTCGTCCCGCTCGGCACGCATATTGAAGACCCGGCGGAGCGGCTGCGCTTTATTCATAAGGAAACGAAAAATTCAAAGGCCATGACCAACGCTGTCGGCGCGCGAACCTTAACCGATTATAGCCAGTTCATGCCCGCTGCGCTCGCTGGGTTAGCGGCGAGGCTGTACACGCGGCTTGGCGTGTCAAACCTGCACTCGCCAGTATTCAATGTAGTCGCCACAAATGTCCCTGGCCCACGCGTGCCGCTTTATTTCGCCGGCGCAAAGATGGTGCGGATGATGGGTACCGGGCCGGTATTCGACGGCATGGGGATGATCAACGCGATTTACAGCTATGGCACCGAAATCGCGATCGCCTTCACCGCCGACCGCGACATGGTGCCCGATCCAGCAGTTTATGCCGCGGCGTTACAGGAGGCGTTCGACGAGTTGCTTGCCGCCGATATGAGCGCGCCAGTGCTCAAAACAAAAGCGGCTCCCGCCAAAAAAACGAAAGCCGCCAAGCCGAAAAAATCAGGCTAAAATCAATGCCCCGATGAGGGGTAGACCAACGCCCGCGCGCCGCTGCGCTCGAACGGCTTCCAGCCGTTTTCAGCCAGCGCCAGTCGGTCGGCTATCGCCCACATTACGGCAGGGTTCGCGCCGAGCCCGCAATGGCTGCCGCGCACTTCGATGTTGTCGGTAGTCTTGGCCTTCGGCTCACGCGAATTCTGCCAAGCGACGATGCCGTCATTTTTGGAGAAAATCGCGGTCGATGGCACCGGCGGCACATTATGCGCCTCGGCCATTTGCTCGGTAATCTTCGGATCGTCAATCTTCTGACCATTGATATATTGGTAGGCCCGCCACGCGTTTGTCGATTTGGGGCTGCCGGTAATCGGCGAACCAAGCGAGATAATCTGACGGACGAGATCGGGCCGACGCCGCGACAACATACGCGCGAAGGCTCCGCCCAATGACCAGCCTATCAGGCTAACTTTCTTACCGGTTTTGGCATGGATTTCATCAAGCCGCGCGATCATCTTTTCGCCTTCGGGACCAATTGCCCGTTGCCCCAGATTGCGGCCGAGATCCCATTGATATGGATCGTAACCAAGCTTTTCGAGATAACGGTAGAGCGGCTTCATCGATGTTTCGCCAGCCATGAAACCGGGAAGTAGCATCACCGGGTGCCCGTCGCCTTTTGGTGCCTGCAGCAACAATGGAGCGGCCCAAGGAAGCGAACCTGCCTCAAGCAATGCGCGCGGCAATTCTGTTAGCGCGAGCAGCAAGGAAGGGGCTTTTGCCGGACCCATATGGTCCGCTGCGATTGATGCCAAAATAGTTCTCCAGAAATCATCTAAACGTCGGTCTGTTGCCGATTTAACCCGAAAGCTAGGCCCGATGTTCCGAATCCGTCAATCGCTACTTTCGCTTTCCGCTACGGAAATCGCAGCAAGTCCCTGTTTGTAATTGGAATAAGTTGGTTCCCAGCCAAGCAATCGCTTGGCTTTTCGGTTAGAAACGCGCCGGTTTTCGGCATAAAAGCCTCGCGCCATCGGGGAAAGACCAGCTTCGTCAATCGATTGTAAAGGCGGCCAATCGATATCCAATATGTCGCACGCGTGTTGGATTACGGCATTTTGTGACGTCGGTTCGTCGTCAGCGATATTGAATGCACCGGGCGACCCGACAAATGATGCGATAATGGCCGACACAATGTCATCGACATGGATGCGGCTGAAAACCTGATCGACCAAATCGATTCGGTGCGCCTTCCCCTCGCGCACCCGGTCCAGCGCCGAACGGCCTGGGCCGTAGATACCCGGCAACCGGAAAATACGGACATCCTTGCGAAGTTGCTGCCACGTGAGGTCAGCTTCGGCCCGTGCGGTTCGCCGCCCTTCTCCCACCGCAGCACTTTCATCGACCCATGCACCGCCTGCATCACCATATACACCGGTTGACGATAGATAACCGATCCACTGCGCATTGCTTGCGACCAATGCATCACCATAAGCGAGCAAAACCGGATCGCCGCTTTCGGGCATTGGCGGCACGCTCGAAAGGATGTGAGTGGCGCTGTCGAGTGCGGACAAAACGGCGTGGCGGTCGTCAAACGCCACAGCATCGCCGCTGCTCATCCGGCGTGTGCCAGTGACTTGCCAGCCCTGCCCGCGCAACGTCTCCGCCAGCCGCGATGCGGTGTAACCCATTCCGAAAATCAGCATATGACCATTCATGCCGGCTGGTTCGCAATGTAATGGCTTGCCGTCAAGCGCGGCAGTTGCGATGGTTGTCACAGGGAGAAGCCAAGCGAATGTCGGTCGAAGTTATCAAGTCAAAAATCCTAGGCAATATGCCGCATGGCTTTCTCGGGCGCGTTGGGGGCATATCGACCGGAATTTATTCAGGGCTGAATGTTGGACTTGGCTCTGACGACGAGCGCGAGGCAGTCATCGAAAACCGCCGCCGTGCCGTCGATGCGGTACTCCCGGGAGCCGCCTTGGCGCGTGTTTATCAGTACCACTCGCCTGATGTCGTAACGATTGTCGCTCCCGGTGATGAGGCGGAGCCTCCAAAAGGCGACGCGATGGTCACCGACCGGCCCGGAATCCTGCTCGGTATCGTAACCGCAGACTGCGTGCCGGTGTTATTTGCCGATAGCCAAGCTGGCGTGGTCGGCGCCGCACATGCCGGTTGGAAAGGGGCAATTGGCGGCGTCACGGACAACGCTCTTAGCGCGATGGAAGCGCTTGGTGCTGACCGAAACCGCATAACATGTGCCATCGGTCCTTGCATCGCGCAGAAAAGCTATGAGGTGGATGAAGGCTTTTTTCGGCGCTTTGCCGATGACGCCGATGCAAACGAGCGGTTTTTCAGCGATGGGAAGCTGGGGCACTACCAGTTCGACATAGAAGGCTATGTCGCCGCTCGTCTGGCAGCCGCTGGCATCGGTAGAGTCGAATGTCTCGGCGAGGACACTTACAGTCAGCCCGACCGTTTTTTCAGCTATCGGCGCAGCTGCCACCTCGGCGAGCCCGGCTATGGACGGCAGATTTCGCTGATCGGCCTGCCTGCATGAACGCAGCACGGCTTGGTTTCTGGGGTGGATTGGCAGTATTCACTGCAATGCTGTTGGCTCCTGCGCCTTCGGGTATGGAAACTTCCGCATGGCATGTCGCGGCGCTAACCATATTGATGGCAACTTGGTGGATGACTCAGGCGCTGCCGCTCACTGTCACCGCCTTGATGCCGTTCCTCGCGCTGCCGCTGATGAACGTCATGACCGCTCAGGATGTGGCAAAGGAATATTATTCGCCCATTCTCTTCCTGATATTGGGCGGCGCATTTATCGCGCTGACCATTGAGCGTACCGGCATGCACCGGCGCGTTGCATTGGCGATCCTCAGCAAATCGGGAAATAGCGTCCGGGGGTTGATGATCGCCTTCATGGGGTCGACTGCGTTGCTCAGCACGATAATGTCGAACACGTCAATCGCGCTCATCATGGTTCCAATTGCGGTTGCAGTGCTTGCGGCTGGGGGTGTCAAAGAAGGCGAAACCGACGGACTGCCCGGCGCGCTCATCATGGGTGTTGCCTTTGCGGCCACCATTGGCGGGCTGGGCACGATAGTCGGTTCGCCGACCAACGCTATTGCCGTCGGCTTGGTTGAGAAACAGCTGGGCATCCAGATCAGTTTTGTTACCTGGATGGTTTATGGCATGCCCATCGTCATAATCGGCGTGCCGCTCTGCGCGTTCATTCTCATGCGCGTGCAAAATGTAACTGCAGGCAGTTTCGACCTGAACGCCGCGCGCGCGGCGATTGGCAAACCGCACCCGATGTCCATCGCCGAACGCCGGCTCGTACCGATCATCCTGCTCGTGATTACCGCGTGGATTGCCCAGCCGTTGATCGAACCGTTGTTTCCCAAAGGCGGCATCACGGACGGCAGTATCGCCATTGCCGCGTCGCTGTTCTTGTTTCTGGTACCTGACGGCACGGGGCGGCCATTGTTGATATGGAAAGAGGCCGACCGCGCACCTTGGGGCGTCATCATGATGTTCGGCGGTGGCCTTGCGTTGGCAGCCGGAATAACCGAGTCAGGCCTTGCTGCTTGGCTTGGCGAAGCGTTGAAACCGCTGGCCGCGGTGCATCCAATCATCATTGCTTTGGCGCTGACCGCTCTAGTCATCCTCATCACCGAATTTGCCAGCAATGTTGCTACCGCCAGCGGCGTGTTGCCGGTTGTGGCGGGCCTCGTCGCGGCAACCGGCGCAGACCCGTGGCTGATGGCAATGGCGGCGTCGATGGCGGCAAGCTGGGGCTTTATGATGCCATCGGGCACCGGCCCAAATGCAATTGCGTGGGCGAGTGGCCACATCGCTTTGCCCAAAATGGTAAAGGCCGGGTTCCTGCTGGATTTGGCTGGAATTCCGCTGATTGTCGGGGTGATCTGGCTCGTTGGGCAGTTGGGAGCGACGTAATTTAGTTTCAATTGAAACGAATAATGTTATGTTGTGGGTAATAGGAGATTCCCATGACCGACACCCCCACCCCCGTCCGCTATAAACCGAAACCACATGTCGAAACCATCGGCGGACGCGCGTTAAAACCTTCGACGCTGATGATGGGGCATGGCTATGATCCAACCTTGTCCGAAGGCGCGTTGAAGCCGCCGATCTTTTTGACATCCACTTTCGCCTTTGAAAGTGCTCAGGCGGGCAAGACCTTTTTTGAACATATCACGGGTAAACGCACAGGCCCCGCCGAAGGTCTGGTCTACGGGCGCTTCAACGGACCTAATCAGGAAATATTGGAGGACCGGCTGGCCGTATGGGACGGCGCGGATGACGCTTTGGTTTTCTCCAGCGGCATGTCGGCGATTTCGACTTTGCTATTGGCATTGGTCAGCCAGAATGACGTAATCGTCCATTCAGGGCCGCTTTATGCCGCGACCGAGACCCTAATCGCGCGGATATTGTCGCGTTTTGGCATCCATTATTTCGACTTTCCGGCAGGCGCAACGCGCGAAGAAATCGACGCGGTTCTGGATCGCGCCAAAGCCAAAGCCAAGGAGACCGGCGGCAAAGTTGCGCTCGTTTATCTGGAAAGTCCCGCCAACCCGACCAACGCCTTGGTCGATGTCGAGGCAGTGCGCGCAGCGCGCGATGCAGCGTTCACCGGCGAACAGAAACCCGCAATTGCCATCGATAACACCTTCCTCGGTCCGCTCTGGCAACAACCTATCAAACAGGGCGCGGAATTGGTGATTTACAGTCTCACCAAATATGCAGGCGGGCATTCGGACCTTGTTGCAGGCGGCGTCTGCGGCGACCAGCCATTAATCGACATCATCCGTCCGATGCGCAATGTCATCGGAACGATCTGCGATCCAAACACCGCGTGGATGCTGCTTCGAAGCCTCGAAACACTTGAACTGCGGATGTCCCGCGCGGGTGAGAATGCGGCTAAGGTTTGCGCCTTCCTCAAGGCACATCCGAAGGTCGAAGGGCTTGGCTATCTCGGCGATATTGCCGATCCGCGGCAGCAGGATATCTACAACCGTCATTGCACCGGCGCTGGCTCGACCTTCTCGGTATTCATCAAGGGCGGCGAGGCCGAGAGCTTCCGGTTCCTCGACGCGCTGAAAATCGCAAAGCTCGCCGTCAGCCTTGGCGGAACCGAGACGCTTGCCAGCCATCCCGCGGCGATGACTCATCTGTCGGTACCGCAGGAACGCAAGGACGCGCTCGGTATCACCGACAATCTCGTGCGCATTTCGATCGGTATCGAAGACCCTGACGACTTAATCGCTGATTTCGAACAGGCATTGGCGGCGGTTTAGCGCCAGTCGATAACTTCCCATCCATTGGCTCTGGCCATTTTGGCCAAAGGTTCGTGGGGGTTGGTGGCAAAGGCTTCGTCGGCAAAGGCAAGCAACGGTGCGTCCGAGACGTGGTCCGAATACGCGCGGATATGGCAATTTTTACGCTCTAACCTGTTTGCTGCCATCCAGCCTTTAACCAGTTCCAACTTGGCCGCATCGTAGCAATTATGTCCGTCGATGCGCGCCAATACATGGCCGCTGCTGTTCGTGGCGAGATCGGTGGCGATGACATCATCAAAGCCAAGCCGGTGCGCGATTGCCTCGACATAAAGCCGGTAAGATGCGGTCGCCATCACATGCCGGTAGCCAGCCGCTTTTTCTTCCGCCACGCGCGCGCGCAATTGCGGGTAGACGTTCTTACCAACAACCAGATCGGCATGGCTTTCGAGATATTTGGCAAATCGATGTATTGGAACCCGGTGGCCAATCAGCAGCATCTGCGAAAACTGCTTTAGTCGTGCGCGATCCCAAATTTTCATCGCATAGAGCGCTAGACCGATCGGCAGGAGCGGCGAAAGGAACAACCGCCACGGCGACTTGTTAAACGCCATATGCAGAAGAAAGCCATTATAGGTCGCGCGCCGGGTAACGGTTTTGTCCATGTCATAAATGGCGAGCAGGGTGATTTTGGTATTTGTCATCAGGGCGCTACAGTCACAATCTGCGACCAAAAGTCTATAGGGTTGTGAAGTTTCAGATAATAAGCCACTTAGGCAATCATGGCTGACGCTGCCGATTTTACATTAGAACAACTTCCGGGCGGCGATGATGTTATCCGCTTTACGGGACGGCTTGCAATCGCAGCGATCGGCGATCTCGACGACCGCCTGCGCGCGCTTGGTGAATCGATCCAGCAAATCGATCTTTCACAAATCGACCATATCGACACCGTTGGTGCATGGCTCGTCTACCGGACAGCCAAAGAGCATGACGCCAAAATTGTCGGCGCGGACAACGATGCGAAGCGGTTGATCGAAGCGGTCAGCGGCGTTGATAACTCCGAACCTGTCAAACCGCCCCACATGTCGTCTCTCAACCGCTTTTTAAGCGAAGTCGGCAGCGGCGTCGTGGTGGCGTTTACCACGCTGATCCATTTCCTCGGCTTTGTGGGGCAAGTCGTAAAAGCTTCGTTCGTTTTGATGCTCAATCCCAGTCGGTTCCGGTGGCACGCGGTTGTGCAGCATTTCGACATGGTCGGCGTGCGCGCACTCGGCATTGTCGGCCTGATGAGCTTTCTCATCGGTATCGTGATTGCACAGCAGGGCGCGGTGCAGTTGCGACAATTTGGTGCGGAGGTGTTCACAATCAACTTGATCGGGCGGCTGACCTTCCGCGAACTGGGCATATTAATGACCGCGATCATGGTTGCCGGCCGCTCGGGATCGGCCTTTGCCGCTCAGATCGGCACGATGAAGATCACCGAGGAAATCGATGCAATGCGAACCATCGGCGTTGTCCCGGCCGAAGCTCTGGTCGTACCTCGCGTGATTGCCGCTATTATCATGATGCCGCTGCTCGGAATTTACGCGTCTTTAATGGCTGTAATCGGCGGCGGAATTTTATGCTGGATTGTCCTCGAAATACCGCCCGCGACGTTCGTAGTGCGCTTGCGTGAAGTGACGCCGATGACCGATTTCTGGGTCGGCATGATTAAAGCACCTGTTTTCGGGGCCATCATCGCAATGGCAGGATGTTTTCAAGGGATGCAGGTCGAAGGCAATAGCGAGCAAGTCGGCCTCAAAACTACCGCAGCCGTGGTGCAAGCCATTTTTCTTGTGATTGTGCTCGACGCGTTCTTCGCGGTGTTCTTCAGCAGCATTGGTTGGGACTGACGTTGACTGAACGCAGCATCATCTCAGTCCGCGGCCTCACCAATAGTTTTGGCGACCAGATTATCCACCAGGATCTCAATCTGGAAGTGCGCGCCGGAGAGATATTAGGAGTGGTCGGCGGGTCTGGTACCGGCAAATCGGTGCTGATGCGTTCAATTATCGGCTTACAGGAACCCGACGCAGGCGAAATTCGTGTTTTCGATGAAGGCATGGTTGGCAAGGAAGAGGACCAGGCAACCGATGTCCGGCGTCGCTGGGGGGTACTGTTTCAGGGCGGCGCACTTTTTTCAACCCTGACGGTGGCGGAAAATGTCCAAGTGCCGTTGCGCGAATTTTATCCCGAATTCAGCGCAAAGATGCTCGACGAGATTGCCCGATACAAAATTCATTTAAGCGGGCTTCCTGCAGACGCAGCGTATAAATATCCGTCGGAATTGTCGGGTGGGATGCGCAAACGCGCTGGCCTCGCCCGCGCGCTGGCAATGGACCCGGAACTGCTATTTCTGGACGAACCGACTGCGGGCCTCGACCCGATTGGAGCCGCCAATTTCGATAATCTTACCCGGAACTTAAAAGAAACTTTGGGGTTAACGGTGTTCCTGATTACCCATGATCTGGACACGCTTTATGCGATTTGCGACCGCGTTGCGGTGCTTGCCGATCATAAGGTGATTGCGGTCGGCCCGATCGAGGATTTGCTCGCGACCGATCATCCCTGGATCAAGGAATATTTCAGCGGCCCGCGCGGACGTACCGCACGCCGCGGCCACGCCAAGCCGAAGGCAGAAAAATCGGTCGTGGACAATGTTCCAACAGGAAGGGCATAAGGCAAGGCGATGGAAACAAAGTCCAATTATGTCATGGTCGGCGCGGTCACGCTCTTGCTTCTGGCGCTGCTCGCGGCGTTCGTGATCTGGCTGTCGCGCGCGGGTGAGGGCGACAAGAAAGAATATGACATCTTCTTCCAACAGTCGGTGAACGGCCTTGCCAAGGGATCGGGCGTATCCTTTTCCGGCGTACCGGTCGGCGAAATCGACAGCATTGAATTATGGGAGCCAGACCCCGATTTTGTCCGCGTTCGGATCAAGATTAAAAATACCGTGCCAATCTTGCTTGGCACAACTGCGACCATCAATGGCGTAGGCTTCACCGGCGTATCGGAAATCCAGCTTGATGGAGCGGTCAAAGGCGCTCCGCCGCTTCGTTGCCCCGAAGATAATCCGAAATCCGCCTGCCCAACCGGCGTTCCGGTTATACCTACTAAACCGGGGGCCCTAGGCGAGCTGCTCAACAACGCCCCTCTTTTGCTCGAGCGACTGTCGACGCTTACGGAACGTCTGACCAACATTTTGTCGGACAAGAACCAAGCATCGATCGAACAGATACTAAACAATGTGGAGAGCATTTCGGGATCGGTTGCGCAGCAAGGCCCAGAGTTGCAACTTGCCATTAAGCAGACGCGCCTGACATTGGAAAAGGCAGGCGAGGCGGCCGACGGCATTGCCGCGCTCTCCACTTCAACCAGCCAGTTGCTCGATAGCGATGGTCGGCCGATGATGGCCGAGCTGCGCAAGACCCTAAAATCGGCCAATGGCAGCCTAGCGGCGCTTGAAACCACCTTGAACAATGCAAATCCGGCAATCGAGACGCTGAATACGCAGACATTGCCCGAGGTCACGCAGCTTGCCCGCGATCTGCGCGAACTTTCTGTATCGCTGAAATCAGTTACCGAGCGAGTAGACCAAAATGGACTTGGCGGCGTGGTCAGCGCGCCCGCCCTCCCCGACTATAAACCCAAATAACCCGAAAACGGAATTGACCATGAAAAACATCAAACATGCGATGCTCACGGGTTTATGTGCACTGACACTTGGTGCCTGCGTCAGCTTCGGCGCTAAGCCGCCGCCCTCTTTGCTGGTCTTGACCGCGACCAACACGGTCGCAAACGGCACATCAAAAAGCGGCGCGTCAAGCGAAGCGCTTATCGTGCTGCTTCCTGAAGCCCCGCGAAAGCTCGATTCCAACCGCGTGCCGGTACAAATCGATGACAGCAGCATTGCGTATCTGAAAGACGCATTCTGGGCCGACAAGCCTTCGCGGCTGATGCAATTGCTGTTGATGGAAACAATTGCTGCCAAAACTGGCAGGCTTGTGCTTAATGAGACCGATGCCGGCGGCAAGGCAACACAATATCTATCGGGAAGTCTGCTGGAATTCGGGGTTGATGCCGCCTCTTCCGAAGCTGTCGTTGTGTATGACGCGGTCAAACTGGTGCGAGGTCAGGCTGTCGAAAAGAAACGGTTTGAGGCGCGCAAACCTGTTTCGGCAGTAGAACCGGGACCATCGGGCAGTGCACTTAACGAAGCGGCCAATGACGTTGCTGTACAAGTGAGCGACTGGATCGGCTGAAACTGCCTTACCCCAGCGGTCCGCCAAAACCTTCGGGTACCGGCCAGTCTGGTGAATACACCGCCATCACCTTGAACAAACTTCCCATTTCGCCGGGTTTTACCAACCTGTCCCGCGCGGCATGAATTTCATTGGTGCGCTCGGGCGTGGCCTCCGCCAGCATAGCCGCACGTTGCTGGATACCCAATGCAGAGAGCCAAACTCCTTGCGCCGTCGGTCCCACGACTTGAAGCTCGCGCATCCGCGCCATGTTTCCCAGTTCAAGGAAATTGACGTGCACTGTCAAATCACAGGTGCCGGGGTCAAGAAAGGGGTCCGCATATGCATGGGCCTTCACAGCCTGCAACGTGCTGCCGAGGCCGGGTTGCGCATAACCATAGTCAACGACCAGCATTGCGCCGCCCTGCTGCGCAATTCGCGCAGCGATTTCATACATGATGCCGGTCGAATCAGGTGCCGATTCGAAAATACTGCCCACGGGCGAATTGCGTAATCCCTCAGGTACCGCTGCATCCATGGGCGAGGAACCAGGCATCGCCGCAAACTTTGTTCCACGGTCGCGGACAACGACGCGCTCGCGCCAACCTGCATGGGTCAGGATAAGCTGCCGTACCGGCAGCGCGTCGAAGAATTCGTTGGCGATGACCAGCAGTGGTCCATCCGTCGGCAAGGTCGCCAGGCTATCGTGGAATACAGCCGAAGTTACATTCTCCGCTTGCTTGGCGCGCAAAGCCTCGCTCGTTTCGACAAAATGAATGTTCGGGACGAAGTCGAACTGAGCCATTGCTCGCAGCGCGTCCGCAGCCAATGTCCCGCGACCCGGGCCAAATTCTACATAATGACAGTCCGTGGGGCTGTTCTGCCGCAACCACAGGTCAGTAAGCCACATGCCCACCAATTCGCCGAACATCTGACTGATTTCCGGCGCGGTTATGAAGTCGCCTTCAACCCCGAATGGATCGCCGCTGCCATAATATTCCTGGTTGGCCGCACGCATATATTCGGCAACGCTGATTGGGCCGGAGCCCTCGATTTGTTTGGCCAACCGAAGCGCCAGCTGTCCCTTGTCAGGCGACACTGCTCGTCCCGGCAATAGGTTCAACTCGCTGTCTGCGCCCAGCGGCGGTAAACACAAGCCATAGACCAAGGATGATAAACGGTATCGTCAGCCATTGCCCCATGCTGAGACCGGTTAATTCAGGCAACCATTTTAGCTGGCTATCCGGCTCGCGGACAAACTCGACGCTGAAGCGTGCAAAACCGTAAATTAGCGCAGCCATCCCGGTAAGGAAGCCAGGCTTGTAACGTGCATCGGTTTTCCAGAACAATGGCCACAATATCGCTGCCATCAACAGACCTTCCAGACCGGCCTCGTATAACTGGCTTGGGTGGCGCGGATATTCATCGGCCGCGGGAAATACCATTGCCCATGGTACATCGGTTACTTTGCCCCACAGTTCGCCATTTACGAAATTGGCAAGGCGGATGAGAAATGTACCGAAAGGCACGCAAACCGCGATATAGTCACACACACGAAGATAAGACAGCTTATGGCTACGCGTGAATAGCCATAGTGCGAACAAAACACCCAAGGTGCCGCCATGGAGCGACATTCCGCCTTCCCAGAGCTTATAAAAACGGTCGAGCGCGAGCAGGCTGGGGTCATAAAAAACCATGTAGCCGATACGCCCGCCCAATATGATGCCGAGCGTCATATACAATATCAAATCGTCAGAATGCTCGCGCGACATCGGCGCACCGGGGCGCTTTATCAATTTGGTAAGATACCAGTAACCCAGCAATATCGTCGCCAGATAGCTCAATGAATACCAGCGTATCTGGAAGAAGCCCAGATCGAGGGCGACCGGGCCAACGCCCAAATCGGTAAACTGGATATAATTGGTCGCAGCAGCAATAATCTCAAACGGCACAATGTTTCCTCGGGAAATTTTGACTTTCCTATAGAGCGAAATAGAAGGTGCACAAAGAGTTTAGGAGAGAATCAACATGCCGTCCGAACTGGACCTCGCGATTAACGCAACGATTGACCGTTTGATGCAGAATGACGGGCCCCTGAGCGTCACTTATGTCGAAAAATATGGCGTGCAGATGCCCATGCTGGCCAAGGCACCTGCAAATCTAAACGACTATTTTGCCTTCTTTTGCGCGACCCATGGTGACAAAGAATTCTTGGTCGATGGGGACTGCCGTTTGAGCTTTGGAGAAACCTATGCGGCGGCCCGAGCGCTCGCCGGCGGACTGGTCGAAGGGCGCAAACTTCAAAAAGGCGAAAGGGTGGGGATTGCTGCCCGCAACTCGGCAAACTGGATAGTAGCCTATATGGCCATCATCATGGCCGGCGGCGTAGCGACGCTGCTCAATGGCTGGTGGCAGGGCGGTGAGTTGGCAGAAGGCATCCGCATGGTCGGCTGCCGCTATGTCCTGGCCGATGCACAACGCGCTGCACGGATTGAGGGACATGACATCGGTGGGTGCGACCTGCTGGTGTTCAGCCATGATTGCTCGCCGGTTGATGGCTTGTCGGTTTTGACCTCGCAAGGCGGAGGTGCCTCGACGCCGCTGCCCGCACTCGATCCGCTTGATAACGCCACGATCCTCTACACGTCCGGATCGACCGGGCAGTCGAAGGGCGCCGTGTCCGACCATCGCGCTGTCGTACAAGGCGCAATGAGTTATGTTGGCCAGACTCTGGTATTTTTTGAACTGCTGACTGCGACCGGGCAGAGCATGCCCGCACAACCTTCGGCCTTAGTCAACGTCCCGCTTTTCCATGTCACAGCCTCGGTGCCGCTGGTGCTGCAAAGCTTCGCGATTGGACGCAAGCTGGTGATGATGCCGAAATGGGATGCAGAAGAGGCTATGCGGATTATCGAAAAGGAACGCATAAGCTATTTTGTTGGCGTTCCCCTCATGAGCATTGAACTTGCCACCCATCCCAACCGCCATAAATATGACTTGACCAGTTGCACAGCGTTTGCTGCAGGCGGCGCGCCACGCCCCGTCGATCATGTAAAGAAGATCCGCAAAGAAATGAGTTGGGGATATCCGTTGCTTGGCTATGGCCTGACAGAAACCAACGGCGTCGGGTGCGGCAATTTTACGGAAAATTATCTGGCCAAGCCAACCAGCACCGGCCCCGCCACCAAGCCGCTGGTCGAAGTAGAAATGCTTGATGATGACGGCAACATCATGCCGCAGGGCGAACGCGGTGAGGTTTGCATCCGCACCATCGCAAATTTCAACGGCTATTGGGATAATGATGAAGCGACGCGCGACGCGTTTACTCACGACGGATTCTTCCGGACCGGCGACATCGGATATCTCGATGAGGATGGCTATCTTTTCATCGTTGATCGCAAGAAAGACATCATCATTCGCGGCGGCGAAAATATCAGCTGTCCCGAAGTCGAAGCAGCGGCATACGAGCATGACTCGATTGTCGAACTGTCAGTTTTTGGTATCGCCGACGACAAATATGGTGAAGTGCCTGGTATTGTGTATCACACTAAAGATGGCGTCGCGCTTTCGGAAGAGGATTTGAAAGCGTTTCTGGCACCGAGGCTCGCGCCTTTCAAAATCCCCGTACACTTTTGGCAAGCGCAGGAACCATTGCCTCGGCTCGGCACACAGAAGATTGACCGGGTTGCCCTGCGCCGTGATTATAATGCAAAGGTCGGCTGACAGACGGTGCAATCGCGCCTAGGGATGCTTGATGGCCTCCGTTCCTGAAAGCATCGTCAAACAACGCGAGATTATTGACCGGAAGGCGCTTACCGAGAATGTGGACGCTATTGTCGCCGAGCGTGAGCCGGCGACGCAACGCGCGCGTATACTGGAGTTGCTGCTGGCTGCGCTGGCAAACGGCCGGAATGAGATCGAGCGTCGTCTGGGTGAAAATCCCTCGCAAGGTTATCGTGCCGCGGCCGAGCAGGCATTTTTGGTCGATCAGCTGGTCCGGCTGATTTACGACTATGTCACAACCTACGCCTATCCTGCCGCAAACCGTTCCGCCTCAGAGCGGATCGCGATATTGGCGGTCGGCGGCTACGGCCGCGGCGAGATGGCGCCACATAGCGACGTCGATATTGCATTTGTCACGCCCTACAAGCGCAGCTCATGGACCGAACAGGTCGTTGAAGCGATGCTATACCTACTATGGGATTTGGGGCTGAAAGTCGGACAATCGAGCCGCTCGCTCGATGAAACGGTCAAGATGGCTCAGGAAGATCTGACCATCCGAACGGCGTTGCTCGAAAGCCGCTTCGTGTGGGGCGACCGGTCGGTCTATGAAGAGGCATCGCTGCGTTTCTGGAAGGACGTCGTTGGCAAGACAGCGCCGGACTTTGTCAGGCTCAAAATGGTCGAGCGCGACGACCGGCATAAGCGCATGGGCGACAGCCGCTATGTCGTCGAACCCAATGTGAAAGATGGCAAGGGTGGCTTGCGCGATCTGCACACGCTTTACTGGATTGGCAAATATATCCATCGCGTGTCCTCGGCGTCGGATCTAGTCGATGTTGGGCTGCTTACCACCGATGAATATCGCCGTTTTCGTAAAGCTGAAAACTTTCTGTGGGCGGTGCGCTGCCACATGCATAATATCACTGGGCGCGCAGAAGACCGGCTGACATTTGACCTTCAGCGTGAAGTCGCGGAACGCATGCAATTTGCCGACCGGCCCGGGCGCTCTGCGGTTGAGCGCTTTATGCAATTTTATTTCCTGAATGCGAAAACCGTTGGCGATGTGACCGGACTGTTTCTGGCACATCTCGATGAAACGATGGCGCGCAAGGGAAGACGGTTCTTACCTAGCTTCACAAGAAATCCGAAAAAGTTGAACCGATTCCAGCTGGATCGCGGACGACTGGCGCTTCCCCATGACGGCTTTTTTGCAGATGAACCGGTGCGGCTGATCGAAATTTTTCAGCTGGCTGATCTGCATGGGTTGGAAATCCATCCGCTTGCGATGCGGGCGGCGCAGCGTGATGCGCGGATGATTGATAAAAATGTTCGGCGCGACGCAAGGGCCAATGCACTGTTTCTGGACGTTCTGACTTCTCCGCGCGATCCGGAAACCGTATTACGCTGGATGAATGAATCTACCGTATTTGGACGTTTCGTTCCCGATTTTCGCCGTGTTGTCGCCCAGATGCAGTTCGATATGTACCACCATTACACCGTGGACGAGCATTCGATACGCGCGATTGGCTTGTTAGCCGAAATCGAGCGCGGCGACCTTAAAGCCGATCATCCGTTATCAACCGCAATCATGCGCCAAATTGTCAGTCGGCGGGTACTTTTTGTAGCCACATTATTACATGATATTGCGAAGGGGCGGGGCGGCGATCATAGCATATTAGGTGCGGAGGTGGCTAAAAGCCTGTGCCCCCGACTTGGCCTGAATCCGGCTGAGACCGAAACAGTCGCATGGCTGGTGCGTCACCATCTTCTGATGTCTGCAACGGCATTCAAACGCGATTTGGCCGATTTCAAAACCATCCTGGATTTTGCACAGGCAGTTCAGTCGCCGGAACGGTTGAGGTTATTGCTGGTTCTGACGGTGGTCGACATTCGCGCGGTCGGGCCGGGCGTTTGGAACAGCTGGAAACGCCAGCTGCTGTCGGACCTCTATGAAGCGACCGAAGAAGTGCTGCGTCTTGGACATAAGCAGCGCGGCCGCGACGAGCGCATCATTGCCAAGAAAGCGCAGCTGGCAAAGGTGCTTAATCTGCCACCGGACACTTTCGCTACGCTGGCAAGACGGCTGCCCGATGCGTACTGGATTGCAGAGCCCGATGATATCATCGAACGCAACGCCCGTCATATGTTGGCAAACAAGGACACCGATTTTGCGATTGATGCCTGTTATTACTCAGAACGGGGGGCAACGCTCGTAACGGTTTTTGCAGCAGATCATCCCGGACTATTCTACCGGATTGCTGGCGCCATCCATCTCGCAGGTGGCAATATCATTGATGCCCGGATCCATACCAGCAGCGATGGCATGGCGGTCGATAATTTCCTGATTCAGGATCCGTTGGGTCGCCCGTTCAGAGAGCATGGCCAACTGGAAAGGTTGTCGCGCAATATCCAAGATGCCTTGACTAACCGCGCCAAGCTCATGATTCAACTCGATGCCAAGCCGAAGGCACTGCGCCGCGCCGATGCGTTTAAAATAGCGCCGTCCGTGCTGGTAGAGAATCAGGCATCAAACCGGTTTACAGTGATTGAGGTCAACGCGCTGGATCGTCCGGCACTTCTCAACAATTTGGCGCTAGCATTATTTGAATCCAAGGTCACGTTACACAGCGCACATATTGCCACTTACGGCGAGCGAGCGGTTGATACCTTTTACGTAACGGATCTTTTCGGCAGCAAAATTGAAAATAAGGCCCGTTTGAAATCGCTTGAAACCCGATTACTTGAAGCGGCTACCGGAACAAGTCGAGCCAAAAGCAAAGTTGCAGCATAACGGAAATGCGGGCGACGTCGCCCAATTCCAGAAACTCGCTCCTCCAAATGAAAAGGGGCCAGTCTTGCGACCGGCCCCTTCAATATCTGGCAAAGCCAAATATCTACATTACATGCCCGAACCTGGACCGTAGGTAACTTCCACGCGACGGTTTTGCGGTTCACGCTCACCATCAGCGGTCTGAACCAGTGGTGCAGTTTCACCGAACGCTTCAGAAGTAATCGCACCACCGGCAACGCCCTTGGACTCAAGGTACGAACGCACGGTCGAGTTACGACGCTGCGAAAGGCCAACGTTATAAGTTGCAGTACCCGACTTATCGGCGTGACCAGCAAGCATAACCTTCGCATTACCGCAATTGGTATACTGGGCAACAGCGTTGTCCAGAACCGAAGCCGCGTCAGGACGCAGGTTCGACTTATCCCAATCGAAGAACACGATGTATGGACCCGTGTTGCAAACCGGCGCCGGAGGAGGAGGGGGTGGCGGTGGGGGTGGCGGAGCGACATAAGGCGGTGGTGGTGGCGGCGCCACTTCCACAGGCTCAGGTGCACCACCGAAGTTATAAATCAGGCTGCCCATGATGCTGTGCGAACGGAAGCGTGTGCTTACGTCACGACCCAGACGGTCAACCAGATCAACGCCAGGTGCGTTGAAGAAGCGGTATTTCAAGCCCACATCCCAGCTGTCGCTGAGCGGCGCACGAATACCAGCAAGAGCTTGCCACGCAAAACCAGTGTCTGAATCATCAAGCCACGAAGGTGAAGCAAGAATGTTCTGAACGTCAACGCGTGCTACACCGACGCCGCCGCCGACAAAGCCCTGAATGCCGTCATCGTCGCCGAAATCAAGCAAACCATTGACCATGAAGCTAAGCGCATTTGCGTCGCCTGCAGTCGTAAAGTTGCCGTTTGCAACCGCCGTACCCGCAGTCTGTGGAATTCCACCGGCCGAAACCCGTGTAGTGTCCAAATCTGCCTCACGATACGACACTTCTGACTCAAGACGGAAACCGCCGAAGTCATAACCGACAACGCCGCCGAAATCATAACCCTTGTCTGCATCAATGGATGCCGCATTATTATTGGCACCAATATCCAGATCAAGATCTTCTACTATCATGGCACCGCCATCGACTCCAACATACCACTGGTCGTCGCGGGCCAAAGCCGGTGATGCCAGAGCAGTAGAAGCGAGCGCCAAACCTATGGCTAACTTACGCATCAACTTTCCCCTTTTCTATCTTAGGAACGGAAATTCGAGAACGCAGGTCTACCGATTCTGTTCCATTGATGCAAGTCGCTATCTGCCTAAACTGTTGCCAAAATGTCGCTAATTGACGAAAATATGGGGAAATTTCAGTGGTTACCTAAAAGCTAGATGAATTAAAATGTGAGCGCACCTGTTGACCTGAGATAGCCCAAAAGTGAAGTTATGGCCTGACGCGCCTCTAAATCGATCATGGTGCCACCAAGGGGGTCGGCGATACTCGGCGCACCAATCCATTCGCCGCTTGCCCGCACCCGGTCTGTGCCCGAATTTTGCATTCTTACGCGCATGCCTTCGGTAGCTTCGCAAAAACGCCACCCGCCGCCGATCCAGATCGCCAACTGCCCTGACTTAGTCGCCCATTCACCGACAGCAGTATTGGAAATCAGCCAGCATTTCCCGATGTCCTCATCGGAAAGTAATGGAGGATCCGCGCGCTCATCTTGCGCAACCGCATGAAGCAGAGCGTCAATACGAACCAAAGCTTCGTTATGGGTGATTTCCTTTTGTGCCTGACTAACGGCAAGCAATGGCAATTTGTAGCGGCCGGTTTCCAGCAACGACATATGCGCCTTCTCCTAAGTTGATGAGGAATGTAAATTTAGATGGTATCTATAAACAGCGGTGGAGACTGGGCATATCGGCCAACTTGGCGGACTGCTAAGGTGAACAGCGCGCTTCCTGGAATTCCTAATGCGGTAGGATCGATGGTCACATTCGGTTCGAAAACCGCCCACTCGTCAACTATGATCCCATTGAAAAGTAGTGAAAGCAGATATTTTTCCTGTCCTTCGACCATCAATTGATCGACCCCGCCAACCCAACCACCATCCACTCTTGATTGCCGAGCCCAGCGGAACATCACGGCGCCGTTCAGCAACTTGGTGGCCACTCCATGAACTGGCGCCAAGGGCGTAATTGATATAGCGTTGATGGTCACGGCACCGGTCACAGGAATAGCATCGCCCAGACCGAGCGCTTCAAACGATGCTATGTCGCCTACCAAAAAATTGCCGCCGTCAATCAAACGCGCGGTTTCGGGCTCAATCATCACAAATGGCGCTCCAACTGGATGGGCAGCAACCGGTGATTTAAAGCAACCCCGCAGCAGTCGAGATAATCGATAAATACCGTTACCCAGATGCTGACATTCGCCACAGCGGACGAACTCACCATCTAGCCAAAAATAAGGCGCATCACCATCCAGCGGCGATCCCATGCGATTTGGAATTTCCATCGCATCGTTGAGCAACTGGACAAGCAAACCTGCATTTTCGTCGATCAGATGCGCGTTATGCGGGGATAACGGATCAAGCTGGGTCCCCATTATCGCGGGCAACGCGGTTGTCCCGATCTCGACCAGTGAGTCGCCCAGTCGGCGCGAGAGGGCCGCCCTTCGCCAGCCAACCCCGGTTCCGGCCGCATAAATAGCGACGACGGGCTTGCCCGGGTCATCAAAACCTATCACCGGCATTTCGATCACAGCTATCCTTGTCTCACCAACAGTCACATCGGGAGCGGGGAGGCTGCGGCCCGGTGTTGCCGGTTGACCTGAAATGGCGCCATAATCCGTGGCTATCCGGGCCAGAATCCCGATGGAGCCGAGCCTATGTTCCAATTGCTCTATCTGCCATTTCTGTCCGGTATCGTCCAAAAATGTGTCGCCCGGAAAGAACCGCAAGCCTGTGCTGGCAATCTGAGCACGCCATTTTAACCTCCCCCTCTGCAACTCAAATAAATGCTGGTCAGCGACATGTTTTGCGGTGGCGGCATCAAGCACGGCAGGGAGATCGATTTGCTGCACATTATAGGAAAACTGGCCGCGTTCGCTTCGTTGCAAACTCGTCTGGAAATCGCGACTGCGGTCATAATAGCGCAGCGACAGCGCGTAAGGAAACGCACCGGAGTGCTCAAGCGTGCGACGCGGCGGATCATATATCTCCCGACTTTCCATCGTAACCGGCGTAATTTCTGGATTATTTTGCGCGTTGAAAGATGGGTCTCTGATAACCAGCTCGCCGCCGCGAACGCCTAACCCGACCGGCAGCACGTCAAGCAACGGCGACACGGCCTCACTTGCCGATACGCCTCCAAGCGCAAAACCGGAAAGAGTGTGCGCGCTCGTTCCCTTCACATTACCATTTGAAGCTGCCGCGAATATATCTATCACCGGAACAGGCTCGCCTCTTTCGAACAGCTCGAAAGTGAGCGACGGAATGCGGTTTCCAAAATCAGCGAGTTGCAAATCTTCGAATACCGCGCAGGCGATGCCGCGATAGGCCGGGCACTGACCAGCCTGCTCTGCCGAAGCCATCAAAGGGTCAAGCAGCTGGTCTTCATACCCCGTGTAAATGCGCAGCTGTGTGTCGACCTTCAGGTCGCCGGCACTACCGCGCAGCAAGTTGCCATCGGCCCAGATACGGCCGATATGCGAAATCGGCCTGCTCGATAGCGCAACCGCCAGGCTCACTGAATAGCTGTAGTTTACGGTGGATGGGCGGCCCTTGCCGCCGCCACTCTTGGTGCGTCTTTCAACAAGGTCCGTTGCCCAGATAACCGTTCCGGCGACGCGCATCGCGCCAAAAATAGCGGGAATTTGACTTCCATAACTTGAAGTCTGGACGGCCAGTTCTTTCAGCCGCGCGCCTTCGCGTGGTTTGGGCGCGAAGATGGCAGCATCGACCTGTTGGCCTATTATCGAACCGATGGCTCCGCCAATAGGCCCGCCAATTGCCGAACCGACAGCGGTAAGTACCAACGTAGCCATCTTAATCTCCGGTATAACGCCAGTGCCCGATAACTGGCCAAGGCAATGGTAATGGGGTCAGCACGACGCGGCGCAGCCCGGCATGGGCGTGAACAAAACCACTCGGCGTAAAAATTGCAAAATGCAGTTGCCGAGGTGCGGTTTGACACAGCAGAATGTCGCCAGGTTGCACCCGATGGTCGGCTATTGTGCTGAAGCAATCACGATCAAAAAAAGCCAGAATTCGGGTCTGGTAATCGCCGCGCAACGTGTAATCGCCGGGTATATGAAATGAGCAGCATTGCGGCGCCAGCGCGGCAGCGACCACGCCGACACAATCCAGCCCAGCGTCAACGCAGCGCCCGCCTGTCTTGAATCGGGTCCCCACAACCCCGACAGCCCGGTCCGCAATTTCGGCGCCGACATCAGCTGCCACCGGGATAGCGCGTCAGAAGATCATTTCCCGGCAGATAAGGCTCTCCACGAAAGTTGATCGCGTTTCCAAATCGGCTTGCACAGGTGGAAATCTGCTTGTCGCAACCCTCGGTCAGCTCGATGCGAGTACCGGGCAGGATTGGCTGGTCGGGCAAGCTTGCGATCCTGATGCTGCTGGCATCGCTTGATAAAATATCGAAGGAGAGGCCGCAATTCTTACCGTCCAGAATACGGACAGAGCCATAAGCGAATCCGTTTGCAATCAGGCCTGGCGGCAAGTTTAAATCCAGCCGGTTGCCATCGACCCCGCCTATCGTCCCAACATGTCGGAAGCGCAGGCGATTTAGTCCACAAGCTGAGTCACAAAAACGGGCCCGGCAGGACGGCGAAGTTTGCGGGACCACAGAGCGCTCAAGTGCCTGCTTCAGCCCAAGAAACTCGGCTTCAAAGGCATCTCCTGATAGCGACACCGCGCCCAACGTTCCATTTGCCAGCAGCCTTCGGCCAGCGTCGGGTTTGCTCCAATCGAACAGGAAAATTTCGAGATAGGCCGAATCCCAGCGTCCAGCGACCAAGTCATCGGCGCGTATCGCATCGGAAGTCAAAGCGCCGCTGACATCCAACCCATCATTTTCAAGCCCCAAGCTTTCAACGATGGTCGTAGGCTTCATGCCCGGGCTTGCGCGTAACAACAGGCCGTCATGCAGAATATCCACGTCATGCGAGGTGAAACCGAGCGTAACCCCGTCATCCCGTTCCAGCCGCCAACCATAAGCAGCTGAGGTGACCGGACCGTCAAGCCAGACATCCGTCATGCTGCTTCCCTGATTTCGATGAGCGGCACGCTTGGCATTGCGCCTGCTCCAAAGGTTGCGCGGCTGACTTCTATCCGGTCGCTGGCAAACCGAACGGGCACGTCGAAATAGAAACCCGCGGTTACAACCGCGCCCGCCGTTGGAGCATATTCAAATTCGATTATGCCATTATCAGTCAAGGACCAGCCGGTCGACGCAATGCCATTCACAGCCACCGCGATCGTTCCTGTTCTTGGACGACTGATCACTCGCACTTGCGCGTCATCGCCATAATTTTTCACAAGAGCAAAACGGGTTCGCAATCCATCGCCGACACCCAAATGCTGGTCGACCATATTTGGGCTGCCAGTCATTCCATTTGAGCTAAAGTCGAAGGGATCGGCAAACCGAAATCCAATCGCAGGCCCACGCCGCGCGCGGAAAAAATCGATTAGCACGCCCAGCTCGGCCTCGGACCGCACGCCTGGCCCGACATCATAGCTCAACCGCGCATCGGCCCAGCTGCTGTTGCGCCTTTCATGGCCACTCATCGTAGTCACGACATTGGTGGAAAATTCGGCAACGACTTCAGCCTCGCGACCGATTTCGAGCGGAAAGATCACATCGTCAAAAGCCTGCACCTCGCCTTCCTCCTGTCCTATCATGAAATGGGTAAAACCATCGCGAGCTATTTGCGGCAACGCCCAGACATAGGTTTGTGCCGTTCCGCGCGCTTTGCTTTGCGCCGCCGCAAATTCGATTTCGTGCCATTGCGCTTTGTCTTCGGGACGCAGGACAAAACCGCTGAAATAATGCTGTTCGGTGACCGGATATCCCAATCGCTGTTCCATCATCGGCACCGCCCGTTTGGTGGCGCCGTGATTACCGCTCGACACCCAGTCATAATCTTCCAGTTGCAATATATCGAAGGCAGGTGCCGCCCATCCAAGCGGCACATTTGCCCGTTTCGCTTCGGGTGCTAGCGGGTCGAGCACCGTCGGCAGGTAGACCAGCAGCAGCGTCTCAGCGCCTGCAACACCTGCTTCATCGATAGCCGCCGCAAAAATCGAAGCTGTAGAGGCCGCAAGCAATTCACCCGCCTCGTCCAGCATCGCATTTTGCGCGGCCGTTTTCGGCCCTCTTATGTCCGGAATGCTCACCGACTGTGTGCCAAGTGCAGCAGTCGCGGCAGCATCGTACAGGCATATCCGCCCATCAGGTGTAATCCACCACCAAGGCTCGCCAATCTGGAACTTGACCGGTAGGCCAGTCTCTTTCTGGATGTACACAAAGGCCCGCGCAACCGCCTGCAAATAGCCGATTGCGCCGGAATGTGCGGGCGATAGCAATGTCGACGGCGGCACCCAGCCGGTCAGCGCTGGGTCCCCATTTTCCGCACGCTGCTTCCAGTCGTTCCAGCAATGGGCGTCGAACAATTCGTAACTCAGCGAAAATATCATGTCGAAGCCCAGCAATTTTGCCTGCGCGGCAAAATTGCGATGCCATTCGCGGCAAGGCGTGTTGAGCGCGCCGCCAGCTAGGCTTACATAATGGCCATTGCCTAACGGTTCGAGCCGGAAATAATGGCTCATCCCGACATAATGGTTGATGATGTCACGATAGCCAAGCGCATGGATCTGCCGGATCAGGCGCTCGGGCGTCTGGTTGTAGGCGTCGTCATAACCCGTCGCCATTTTGAGGTCATGTTCGGGCAACATCACGTCGCCAGCGTCGAGCATCACGCCCGCGCCATCACAGCGAATTTCGCTGAGTTCGACCCAAGCTTCTGCGGGTGCCGCGAGGTTGCCGGGCGTTCCAGTATAACTTGGTGGCACCAGCGATATGAACATCTGATCAATGTCGCCGGCATAGACCGGGTCGGCCTCACCGGGCAGCAGGAAGCCCCCCTCAAGTTCGCTGAATTTCAATGTAATCTGCGCGTCTTCGGGCGTTCCGGTCGCATAGTTCCAAAGTCGCACATACCAACTTTTGGCCTGACCCGATGCATCGCGCCCGGAAATTGTCAGCGTCGGGCCGTTGATCGCATCCAGCGGCATGATGCCTTGCGAACGCCAGCGGAACGTAACCATCAGCCGCCGGTAATCGCGGTTAGTCTCGTAGGCGAGCAGCGGATGGTCCCATCTGTCTTCGCTCTCCCAGATCAGCCCCGCCAGATTATCGCTTTTGTAGAAAACCGCATCGGCACGGAGCGATTCCGGACCGGTGGTCACCACCGAGGCCATCATCGGGCGCGGGAAATTCACCGTCCAAAACCGCGGGTCGAACCGCAATACCGGCACCGACTTTTGTGCGCGTCGTTTTTCGCAGAGCCAATATGCCATGTTTCAATCTCTCGCTAAAGCTTGCCTCACCGCGCGCGCCACATGGCGCGACGAGCGCTGCAACGCATCGGGCGCGCTTCCCCGACCATTGTCGGAGACATTGATCGTCAGGCGAATGTTGGCGGGCGCGCTACCCATCACTCCCGTTTCGACACGGCCTGCAGAAGTGGGCACAAAAAGTTCCGGCCCACGCTCGCCAACGCGATAGGCGCGGCCCGGAGAAACCGGCCCGCCTGTCGCCCGACCGGGCGCGCCAAGCACGCTACCCAAAATGGAACCCAGTGAACTTAGCAAACCGCCCGGTCCGCCCGAGCCACCGCCCAGACTTTCCAGTCCGGAGCGAACGGAGGCTGCCGCAATTTCGGACAGCACCGACAGTGCTACCCTGCGCAATTCTTCGAAGCCAAATTTTCCGCGGTGGATTGCACCCGTAAGGCCGCGCTCAAGGGCCGACCCGGCACGCTCCAATCCTGCCGCGAAAGGCCCGTCGAGCTCGGCGCGCATTGTCGCAACGTCACCTGCAAATGCGCGCGTGTCGGCACGGACCGAGACGATCAGCCTTTCGATTTCCTCATCCATCCGGGAATAACTCCATTAGTGTTTGAAGGTCGCTCGCGCCGGGTGGAACTTCGGCCTGCCCCTCGACCGCGTTCAGCACGCAGGCCAGTTCAGCAGGCGTTGCGTTCCAGAACTCCGCCGGTCGCCAACCAAGCAAGACCGCGCATTGACCGCACAGTTGAATGATTGCTGCGGTCATTGATTTTTCATAAACTTCCTTATCCCGTTCGCGTCGAGCCTTGTCGAGACGCCCATCAGTTCTGCACGGCGTCTCGACAAGGCTCGACGCGAACGGAGTAGAAGGATCGGACACATTCACCATCACCGCCCAGCCAGAATCTGCCCGAGCAGGATTTTGAGCGCAGGCGTTGCCTCCGCCAGACCAGCTTCTGCAATAGCCTCGCTAAAGTCGTCGCGCGTCAAATCAGGCGCGGCTTCATTGCGGCAGTGCCAGAAAAGCGTCACCATTTCCGATAACTTCAGCCGCCCATCAGCCGCGCGCTCGACCACCGCAAATAGGGACCCAAGCTCCTCCTCTACAGCCACCAATGCTGCAAAAGTGGGCCGCAGCATAAGTGCAGCATTTTTGACACGGATCGTAGCCTCACCGCGCGCAGCAATCGCAGGTCCGGTCATAGCGATGTTACCTGACCTGAGCTTTCCAGCGCGAGCGTATATGAACGCTCGCCGTTGAAATCCCCTGCATAATCGAGCCGCGCCACAAGGAACTTGCCGCGCAGTCGCTCGCCGCTTTCAAAGCTCAATTCATAATCATCGAGCAGCCCCGAAAGCGCATTATTCTTGATCCGCGTTTCGGCAGTCGAGCCGATAAATACACCTGCCCCCGATACCGAAACCGACCGCACTCCCGCGCCCGACAGCAGCTCGCGCCACGAGCCACTTCCCTTGTTGGTAATCACGACTGCATCGCCATTGATTGACAATTGCGTCGTCCGCAGTCCCGCGACCGTTGAATACACTGGCGTCACTGCGCCGTCGCCGACCTTCAACAGGAAGGCGCTTCCCTTTTCTGCAGCCATGGATATGCTCTCCTTAATTGGACGACTCACCGGGAGAGGAGATCGCCTTGTTGATGATGATATTGGCCGCAGCGACGGCCGCGATAACGCCGCAGCAAAAGGCGGAACCGCCGTCCTGCCGGGGTGGGATTATTCTGGTGTCGAAAACGGTTGAGCCGCAGTCCGCGCGTCAAGAGCAAGGGCTGCTCCCGCAAAGCAAAGCGGATGCAAAAGGCCCAGCTATTTTGATGCCCGCATGCAAGCAGGATCAGCCACGGAAAAAAGATTATCCAATGGCCTGAATATTATTGGACGAGCATCCTTACACGATACTCAACCATCCCCGCCCACGGCCCAGCCGCATCCCGCAATACCATTGACCGCAGGAATACCAGACTGGCAATCCGCCATCCCGGCAAGTCACGTGGCATCGCAACGATGGCATCTTCGACATGTGTTATGACGCTCGACAGCCGGGAAGCTTCTTCATTATTATCCCAAACAGTAAGCGCCAGCCGGATTTCCCGGCCCACCTCGGTCTTCGTACTCCAGTCGCTTGTGATGGCGTCGGCAATCGACACGTAAGGAAATGCGGCACGTGGCGGCGGTCCGTCGTAAATACCAGCGAGTTCAATCGCCAATACCGGATGTGCTTCGAGCACCGATACCGCAGCCGCCTGCAGGATTTGCATGGCATCGCTCATCGTCCAAAACTCCTTAGATTGGGGTCGGTTAGTAAGCGACGGCGGAGGCGCTTGCCGGTGAGAATTACCGCGCCGGCTGTAGCTTCAACGGTGACGCCGAGCGGGGGCGGAGTCTGGGCCAAGCGATCGATTTGACGTTCGACTACAGTGGTGGCGCGGCGCTCGGCAGCAGCGCTTATTCTTTCAAGCATAGAAGACTACCTAATCTCTTCACAAGTTAGCAGCATCTGCGCGGGCTCTCGTGGGTCGCTCAGCAATCCGCGCACCGCTAGATATTTCCCACGCCAGGTCAGCCGCGTCCTCAGCCCAACGCCTTCGCGCTTGCGGATCGTCACCTGCCAGCGCGGCATTGCCGATAGTGCATCGGCTCGCGTCACATCGGCTGGCATCAGCGGCATCAATGCCGCCCATGCCACACCGTCATAGCTGTATTTCCCCGTCGCCCCGCCGCGCGCATCCCGCACCTCCAGACGTGTTTCAAGGACCACCCGCTCGCGCAGGGTGCCTGCAAATTCGCTCATTCGATTTCTCCGTTGTCAGGAAAGCCGCATCCGCCGCCACGGCAGCAGCAAGGCCAAAGCCGCAGCGGGTGGAGCACCAGCATCGGGCGCATCGCGGTGGGTATGGAAATGTGCGGTCAGCCGGAGCAGCCCAAGCCGCAACGCTTCGGGCAGGCTCGCCCAGTCCGCCGCCAGCCCCGCGACGCAGACGATCTCGGCACGCCCGGCGCTACCCTGCTGCAATATCCTGACATAAGCCTCACCGCGTGAGCCGATCTTGGCTTCCCAAGCATCCGGCGCCAACGCGAAGCTTGCGCCTTCAGCCGGGATACCGGTGACGCCGCTGACCGATTGCACAGGCGCTGCCTGCAATATCTGCCAGCCAGTCGAAGCGCTGATAATCTCACGCGCCGACCGGCGGATGAGAATAGCCCGCGTAAAATTCTCGGCATGGCCGATGGCCGCGAGCAGGGCGGAAGACAATGACGGGTCGTCTTCTCCATTTTCGACACGCAAATAGGCTCGCGCCTCGTCCAGCATGATGCTGTCGAGGCCGAGCGGATCGAGGCTCAGCATTTTAGTTTTCCTTTTTAGATTACCCGCCGACCCATCGCGGTCAGGTTCGCCTTCATCGTCACTGCGGACGCGGCGATCTCGCTACGAAATTGCAATTGGACGCTCCCACCCGTTGCCCCCACCGCGACGATAAAGCGCGCGCTTAAGGGGATATTGGTGTTTGCAGCACGCACACCGGTGGTTGCTCCGGTGGTGGCGCTGTCGGCAATTTGCTCGGTTGCGCCAACGGTAGTGGCCGAAATATTTGCCAGAGCCTGTCCGATTACCGATCCTGAAGGAACATCGAGCGCCAGCGCGATCCCGGTAGTCGTCGCGGCGGACTGAAAAGCGCCGACAACGTCGACAAGATATGTCGTATTGGCAGCAGCGGTGAATGACAGCCCCGTTGCCGCAGCCAATGTCACTGTGCTGTTGGCAACATCAGCGCCCAGTTTCTGCCAGGTCCACGGATCGCTACCACCCCCCTCACCTTCTTTGGCAAGCGGAGAATGCGCGTTGGCGGCGGTCCCAACGGTCAGCCGCGCCTCATCGGTTACAAGATAGACCTCGCCCGTCCGCAGACCGTTGGCCGTCGCTGCCGCGTCAATCTGTGCCCGCGTGCCGCGTTTGTGCGCGAGGCTGGGCATCAGAAAGTCCCGCAGTCCACATCGCCAACGGCTAGGGTAACAAAGGCGTTGCCTGCGTCCTTGGTCCACGCCATTGAATTGTTAACGCGAATAACCCCATCGGTTCCATTTGTACCCCAGATATAACCGGAAGTGCCTCCCGCTGCCACCGCAGCTTTCTCATCCAGATCCGACGCCGGAATGTTGAGTGCCGTCTTGAAGGCGTTAACTGTGATCTTGCCTTCCTTCTGCCCCGCTGCCGAAGCATCGTGCAAAATTAGAAAATCGGCGGCACCATCGACCGCCGCGATGGTGGCAAGATCATCGATCGGCGGAACAACGGGCAACTTTGTTGCGGCACCGGTAGCAACATGCAGCGTTCCGCGATCAGTGGTAAAATGCGCCTCGCCTGCCAGCATCGATGCCGATGGCAAATTGGCCTTCAGGCCGCGCTTGAGTTGAATTCTGGGCATAAAATTATCCTCAGTTAAATGTGCCGCCGTCGATGATATCTGCGATTGGTCCCTCAGGCCCGACAGGCCCCTGGACCCCCGGCGGGCCGATAAGTGTCGGAATAGCGTCGGGTGTTGATGCCGCTGCAACCGCCGCGATCCCGCCATCGGGACCGCGCCAGCGCAGTGTGATCAGCGGATCGGGTTGCCGCCATTGCAGCAGCATCGTCACGCCGACACGCTTTCGCGCACCGAAATGGCGACGCTTTCGGTGATGACGATACCGCCAGCTACGGACAGCTTTGCGTCGGCAAGATAGTTACCTGCAACCAAGGCCGCCGAACTTGCCGCATCCACAATAAGGTTCCATCCCGGCGGGATGTCGCCCTGCGCCGCTCTCGGACTGATCGCGAAGGCGGCGGCTACCGGCGTCCCAGCGCTCACGCTGGTTCGCCCGGGTGCCACCATTTTCATGCCCGCGCTGATTTCCGTCACCGATAAGGGATCACCGGTCACAGCATCGAGCGCGAGCAAAATCGTCTCGCCACGTTGGAAGATATATTGGGTCATTTCGGTTGGCCTTCATATCGTTGCCCCCCACGAAACCGTCACCCTGAACTTGTTTCAGGGTCCATCGCGCCGCACAACCGGCGGCTTAGGTTGATAGATGGATGCTGAAACAAGTTCAGCATGACGGCGTGTGTTGGTGGCGTTGTCAGCTTTTACGCCGCAGCAAACTTCATCAATTTGATCGCTTCCGAATTGGTCACAGCCCCGCCCAGACGCTTGGTCGCGTAGAAATGGACATAGGGCTTGTTCGAATAGGGATCGCGCAGGATATTGGTCTCGGTCCGCTCGGCAATCAGATAACCCGCCTTGAAATTACCGAACGCAATCGACAGGCTGTTTGCGGCAATATCGGGCATGTCCTCGGCCTCGACCACCGGATAGCCAAGCAGCGTATCGGGCTGCCCCGCTGCCATCCCTGCTTGCCAGATAAACGCGCCGTCCGCGGTCTTGAACTTGCGGATGGTGGCGAGCGTCGAGGCGTTCATCACCCAGCTCGCGCCTTGGCGATATGGTGCGCGCAGGGCATGAACCAGCTCCACCAATTTGTCCTGCGGATTGGTTGCAACAAAGCCACCCGCCGCACCCGCCGCGATATATTGCAACGTGCCAAAGGGCCGCGTGGCGTCGCTGGTCGTCGCAGTCGGCGCGGTCAAAAAGCCCCTGGGTTTGTTGGTGCCGTTGCCGTTGACGAACGCCGCGCCCTCGGCCTTGGCAAATTCGGTGGCAATCTCGCTCGCCAGCCAGCCTTCGACATCGAACGCAGCGTCATCGAGCATCGCCTGCGTCGCTGCCGGATTGGCATAAAGTTCGCCAAAGCTCGGTACGATTTCATTGAAGGTAGGGGTCGCCGTTTCCGGCCGCGTCGCGGTCTCCGAGGCCCAGCCGGAAGTCACGCCATTTTGCGTTACCAGCTTGCGATAGCCTGCCGAACCTACCCGCACGACATTGGCAATCGCGCGGATCGGCGAGATGCCCTTCAGCGTTGCATCGATAATCTCGTCGATTTCCTTCGGCACTGCATAACCGCCATCCGCCGCCACAGCGCCGGAAAAGCTCTTCAACTCGACCTCGGACCCACGCCGCAGATAGCCGTTTACAAACGCAGCCTTTGCCGGATCAGCAATGCGCGTACCCGACAGCACGGGCCGGGTCACGGAAACGGCCGGCACCGCCTCTTCAAACGCCGCGTCGAGCGGGTCAGCTTTGGTTTCATAATCCATTTCATTCTCCTTGGTTTGACTCAATGGCCAGCACCCGCGCAAGCGGCTGCATGGGATGCGTGACGACGCTCACTTCGATGAGGTCGAGGTCAGTAAGTTCACGATATGTTCTTTTATCCATCTTGCGGATTCTGTACCCAAATGAGAGCCCTGCGCCCGCCTGAACCGGAGCGTCCTCATCGTCGATCTGCGCAATCACGCGTAGTCCGCGGTCGTCCTCGCTCAGACTCTCGACAAAACCGATGCGACGGCTGGTGTCATGCTGCCAAAGCAATGGCAGCCCGGCCTTGGCAGCGCGCGCAAACGCCCCCTTGCGCACGATGTCCCCGCCCTTGTCCGGCGCATCAAAAATGGCGGCGTAGCCAGCCAACCTCATTGACTTACCAAACCCGGCAGTCCGAGCTTAACCGCCAGCCCGATGAGCAACAGCGCGAGCACCATTCGCACCACCCAGCCAATCGCCGCTTTGCGCGCCGACCGTTTGGCATCGCGCCAGGCTGAGAGCAGCTCGCGCAGTTCACTCATGTCTTTGGCGGCGTTGGGGTCATCGAGTCCCAGCCGCGCCAGCGCACGGCGCGCGCCCGTCTCCGAAGCGCGTTCGAGCAGCGCCTGCATGTTCTGTTCAGGCATCACAAACTCCTATGTGTATTTTTCATAAATTTTAGCGTATCCCCCGCGCATGGGCCGGTGGATTTTCATAACAATATGCATATTGCTGCTGGTTGCCGGGACCTATTGGTTCCTGCAAAAAACCGGCATTGAGCATTGCCAGAAAATCGGCAAAAGCTGGGACTATGCCGGCTGGAAGTGCAATACGGGCTAGGTGAAGGTTTCCAACTTACTCGTCGGGAAAATCGTCCAAGGTTAACGTTCGAAAATTTCCGTCGGGTTCGGGATATATGACCGGCTTATCACCATAACGTTCGAGCAATGCGCGTTCGCGGCGTTCAAAACTTGATTCATCCGGATTTAAATGATCGGGATACGCAAAGCTGACGTCGAATTGTCCGTCCTTCACTTCGTAGTGAAGGACAGCCCATTTCTTGTCGGCTTCTGCAAACTCCCACATTTCTCGCAGTTTGTCGAATAGATCGTCATCTGGATCATAGTAAACAACTCGCTCGCCTTCATCTCGGAAAATACCGGCTTCGTATGAGCCTTCATCAGCTTCGGCATAGAGATATGTCCCGTCTGGATGCTCGCCGATGATGTCCGCCAAATGCTGGCCAACCGCGTTAAGCATATCGCCCAATTGCTCGTAACGGTCCATTCTATTTCTCCCCTTTGATATTGGGTATTATTTTGCGAACTGTCTTACCGTTTATCGTATATTTAACATGCAAGGAATGCGGCCGCACAGAGTCACCTTTGTATTTTGGAACAATATCAACGTCCACTTCTTGATTGCGTTTCAGCGCCTTTTTCCAAATAAGCTCGAGCTTTCGATACTGGCTGCGGTTCACTTTGGCATCCTGCGCAAAATGGTTAGCGGGAATTTCCGGGCCGCCGAATTCACGCGCGATAAAATGCCCTCCATGGTCTGACGGCTGCCTGTCAGGTTTTCCAGCATTTGTCTGTGCGCTTCTGGAACGACGCTGATTTGGCTCTAAACGTAACTTTCCTGCAGCTCCTACGGTACGGACCCCAACATCGACGCCGAAATTGTATCCGCTAGCCGATACTGTATTAGCAGCAACCGGCTTTGCTACTGTCGCCAACGCAGCCCCAGCGACGGCAGCAACTTCCAAAGCCCCGGTGTCGGGTTTTGGCGGCGGCGCCCCGATTGGTTTGCTCGTTTCGGGAGTATTTGTCGGCGGCAACTCGGGCGGCTCGGTTTTCCGAACTTTTTTTGGAAAGGGCTTTAGCGGAGCTTTGACAGTCGGTTGCTTTACTATGGTTTTTGGCAGCGGCGTAACAATGACCCGTTTCTTTGGCTTGGGCGTTGTACTTGGATTTTTTGGCTGGGGCTTGCCCCAAGAGCCGCTTGCGCCGCCCCCACCGAAGCTGCCGCCACTGGCTGCAAAGCGTTGGCCTTGTCCCTCGAATGCAAACTGCCCGTTTTGCGTATCGTGCCAAGGGTTAAACTTGAATTCTGCAGCACCTGCTTCGTTTTCAGTACTATCTTGTAAATCTGCTTCGGCTGCGCTCTGCGGTTCAAGCCCAACCGCCGCCCTTTTCTCTTCCATCGTCAAGAAGTCGGCAGCAGTCACCTGTGCCCATAACCGCTCGCGGTCTTCCGCCAGCGCGGCAACAGCGTTCAAATCGACGCCCAGCACCAGCCCGTCAAACCAGGGCCTTAGCCCTTCACCCAACGCGTCGAAAATCTTGCGCGCCAGTGGCAATATTCCCTGGCTCCACAGCGCGCGGTTCGCCTCGCGGTAATTGGCATAGGTCGCGTCACCGGGCAGCCCAAGCAGCACCGGCGGCACGCCAAAGGCCAGCGCAATCTCGCGCGCGGCGGCTTCCTTCAGTCCGGCGAAATCCATCTCCGCCGGGGTCAGCGCCATTGCCTGCCACTTAAGCCCGCCTTCAAGCAGCATCGGCCGCCCGGCATTGCCCGCACCCTGAAAACTTGCGGCCAGTTCTTCCTTGAGCCGTGTATATTGGTCGCCTGAAAGCGTACCCGCATCCCCTGCCTCGTACACCAGCGCACCCGACGGCCGCGCTGCATTGTCGAGCAGAGCCTTGTTCCATTTCGTCGCCGCATTGTGGATCGCGACCGCGCCCGACGCCGCACCCAGACAGCCCAAGCCATAATGGTCATCGAGCGGGTGCATCGCGCGGACATGGATGATGCAATCGGCGGGCAACCTGCTCGCGGCCTCGCCCGCCTTATAAACATAGGCCACAGGCCAGCCGCGCATATCGGCCTCGACCGAAACCCGCTCTGGCCGCAGCGCGAACAGCTCTGCCGGGCGTCCGTCGATGCCCGGCAATATCTCGACATAGGCATTGCCGTGGAGCAACAGATGCGCCGCAACCGTCTCGATCAGCGCCTGACCGCCCGATGTCGCTCTGACCAAAGCCAGCGCGGTATCGTCGTTCGACGTGAGCGGCGCCGACGCCAGCCCCTCGACCACCAGCCGAACTGCACGCTGTGCAATCGCGTTGACAAGATAGCCCTCACGCAACTGCTGCTCATAAGAGCGCGGCCATTCGCCAAGGCTCGCCTGACCATATGACCGAATGGCCGAGAGACGATCCTGCTGCACACGCGCTTTGGCCGGACGCAGCAAGCCGCGCCCGGTTGATTTCCAACCGAAGATATTCATTTTCTTTCCTTTAATTCGGAAACTTAAAGCAAACTGACCCGCGGCACCCGTGCCGCCTTGCCCAGCATCAACTCCGTCATCGCCCAGACCAGCGCATCCGCTCGGTCCGGCGAGCGCCCCGGGCCTTCATAGCCGCCGCCAACCACAAGCCCGCACATCTGGTCCTCCAGCTCGGGAAACGCTCCGACGTGAAAGGCGCGCGCCGCCTCGTAGAGCGCCGCCACCGGCTCGGCCCTTGCCGACTTGCCCCGGCTGGCGTGCACGCGCTTGACCGGCATCGCCAGATCAGCCGCGCGCAGCGTGCTTTCAACCATATTGCCGCCCTGATTGTCCTCGGCAACCACGCGGTCGGCGTTCCAGGCTTCGACGGCGCCCGCCACCGCCCGCGCCCAGCCTTCGGGCGATGCGCCTTTGACCGTGTGGTCACCGAGCACATAGGACTTACCGTCACAGCCCAGCCCCACGGCAACAATCCCGCAGGCATCGCCATTTGCCGATATCGGCGGGTCAACGCCGATCACGATGCGTTTCATATCCGGCACTGATGGTATCCGCTGCCGTTCGATCAAATCGCGGCTCCATAAAGCGCCCTCGACATCCTCAATCAGTTCGCCGTCGAGTTCCTGCCGACCCCATCTGGTGCCTTCGTACATTGCCTTCACCGCCGCCAGATAATCGGGCGGCAGGTTCATCTGGTTATCGGCAGTCCTGCCTTTGGTTACAAAAACCCCGCCTTCTCCAACCAGCCGCCGCACCAAGGGCACCGGGCGCGGTGTTGTGGTTGCCATCACTTTTGGCGCAGCGCCCAACCGAAGCCCGAGCATCAGATTGTCCCACGCCGCGATACCGCAGGGCCATTTGGCTATCTCGTCGGCCCAGGCAAAATCATGCTGTGGACCACGCAAGCTTTCAGGTTCCGCCGCCGAATAGAGCGTGGCGACCGCCCCGTTCGTCCATGTCAGCCGGCGCAGGCTCGGTTCCCAATGCGGCCGCTCAGCAAAGGGCAGCGACAACAGCCCGCTTTCGCCTTCCACCATCACCTGCCGCGCCTCGTTTAGTGTCGCGCTGACCAGCGCAAAACGCGCGCCGGGATGCGTCGCGGCAAGCCCGCTGACCCATTCGGCACCCATCCGCGTCTTGCCATAGCCGCGCCCCGCCATCACCAGCCAGGCGCGCCAGTCCGCATCTGGTTCCTTCTGATCGCTGCGCTGCCAGAATCTCCATTTTTCCGTACCCGCAAACTTCGCCCTGCCCCAGCTGGTGATGTTCGCCACCATCCGGTCATGCGGCATGGCGAGCAGGCGCTGCGCGTTCATCTCAGCCATTGGCGTTTCCGTCTGGCGCGTTCGTGCCGCCATCGAGCGGCAACCCGGCCCGATCCCGCATCTGCGTCAATTTCAGGATTAGCTGCGCCTTCAATGTCGGAAGGTCAAAACTGTTCGTACGGGCGGCAACCGGGGTCGCGTTACCCTTTACCGTGCCGCGATGCGCGCTGAGCAGGCCAAGCTGCAACCGTTGCTTTTGCGCCTTGGCTTTCAGCATGCCGTCTGTTGTGCTGCTGCTGGCGCGCTTTAGCGCGTCGGCCAGCAAGTCAGTTTCCAGCCGGACATAGCCTTCGGTCAGCGCCTCGGCCCATTCACCTCGAAACTCCGGCAGACGGCGGCGCTCCGCATATACTGCATCGCTGTTCACCCCAGCCTTGCGTGCCGACGCTGCGACATTGGCCGTCTGTGCCAGATGGTCGAGAAAGCGCTTGCGCGCCGGGGCGTTGAGCCTCGCATTTCCTGACGGCGATGCCTTTGGCTTCGTCATGCCCAATCTCCTTTCTCTCAAAACAAAAGGGCCGGAGATTTCTCTCCAGCCCCGTGTGGCTGACCGCAGCGGCAGCATCACTGCCTGCTTGCGAATCACTATTTTCGACTATGCCTAACTCTACCCAAGGAGAGTGACGCTGTCAACAATTTTTACCGATATGGTTATATCTTTATATATTCTATAACCTCAATCGTCATCATCGTCGTCATAGCGGTCTGACCGGCGGCGACTTTCATTGCGGTCATCGTCATCATCGTCGCGGGAATAGCGGCGTCGGTCGTCATACCGGCGATAGTCATCATCGTTTCGGCTGACCTTGCGATAGCGCTTGCCGTCGCGATAGTCCCATCCATCATCATCGCGATAGGTCCGGCGCGAAACGCTGCGCTGACAATATCCGTCCTCGCAATAGCTATCAACGACGCGATCGCGCACGACACCATTATTGGACGAGCTGTTGCTGCTTGTGTTGGAAGACTGACTGCCGGCCTGCGCCGACGCCGTAAAGATTAGAGCCGCACCAGCAGCGGCGATAGACATGATTTGAAGAGATCTACGCATATCTTCTCTCCTTCAATGCGCGGAATAGCGCTGGAAGAAAAGCTATCGCTGTCATCCCGAACGCGGGATGAACGGGAGTGTCAGACTGCGTTCACTTCGCCGACCATCAATTGCGCCGCGATCTCTTCCATACTTCCCGCGACCAGCAACGGCTGGCCGCCAACAATGCCGATCTGGGTCTGGCCGTTTTCGGCAGACCGCAGCCACGCGACGTTGGATGCAACCACGAGATAATTCCCGCCGCGCGAGTGGAGTGCTATAAACTTCATGATGGATGTCTCCTGACGCGGTCAAGCGTTAGGCGACAGATGTGAGCTTTGGATTAACGCAGAACTCGGCCCTTAATTATTTAATCGCTGCGACTTCGGCATCCGGCAAGTCAACGCCCATCTTTTCTGCCAGCGTCGGGGCAATGGCGCGCATGTCAATTTCCCCGAGATTGCGGCCCTTGGCAACGCCCTTGCCCATCATCATGAAGCTTGAGCGCATCAGTGGACTGGTCGGGAAATAGCCATGCGTGCCTTTGCTCCCCGATGGGCCCACCAGCGGCGCATCTTTGCCTTTGAAGCCGCCAGCGTAGGCGTTGGGTTCGAAACTAACGTAGAAACTCGCGACAGGGTTACCGCCCAATTTAGCGATGGCGGCAGGCATGGCAATCTCGGCTATCCGGTTTTTGGGGTCAGCTTTCAGGCCGTTCAGTAGATTCGTGACTTTGTCCTTAAGCGCGGCATCATCGGGCCGGGCGAGAACTATCGCCGATGAACCACCCGAATTCCATGGGGACGCTTCCCAGCTTTTGATCTTGCCCTTATCGTCGAGAGTGATGAGGCCGGCATCAATGAACGCGCGGTAGAGGTTAATCTCGGTGTCGACCTTGGAAAATCCGTGATCCGACGCAACCGCTATCACGCTGTCCGGACGGGCCTGCAGTTGCGCCGCGATCAACCTGCCGACAACTGCGTCTATCCGCTTGAGAATGGCATGTGCCTGCGGTGTGTCCGGTCCCTCTTGATGCTGCTCATGGTCGAGCGCGGTCAGGTAGACAGTGGTAAAGTCGGGCTTCTCGCGCTCGATCAACGCCACGGCAAAACGGCCGCGCGTCTCGTCGCCTTGAATGCTTTCGTCAATTCCGGGCGCGTAATCGCCAAGCTTTGCTTCAAGCGATTCAATCAGCCCCGGCGTCGCCAGCGCCTTCACCAGCTTTGCATCATCGGCATGGCCCGTCCGCCAGATTTGCGGGATGTTCCATTTGACGGCATCGGCCTTCACGCTGACCGGCCAGTGCACATTTGCAGTGCTCAACCCGGCTTTGGCCGCGGCGTCCCACAAGGTCGGCACCTTGATATCACTGGCATACCAATACCAGCCACCCTGGTTAATCTGCATCGGGTCGAAACTGTTATTGCCGATGATACCATGCTGCGCAGGGCTGACGCCCGTGAGCAATGTCGCGTGGCTGGGATAGGTGACAGTCGGCAATACGCCGCGCACGCCGCTGGCGTAGCTGCCCTCTGTCACGAAGCGCTTCAGATTGGGAATATCGATCCCGCTTTTGTCCGCTTCGATGACATCGGCGGGTTGCAGGCCGTCGATGGAAATCAGCAACACCGGCTTTGCCAGTGCTGCCGACGGCAGCGCACCCCAAAGGAGCGCGCTGCCGATCAACCAGCCTGATTTCATCAGAACCCGACCTTGACGGTGGCAAAGAACTGCTGCGGCGCACCAGCCAGCAAGGTCTGGTTATCGCCGCTATTGCCAAATCCATTGGAGCCGATGGTGGCGACATATTCCTTGTCGAGCAAATTGGTCGCGTTGAGCTGGATTTCAATCGGTGAACGAAGTCCGGCGTCAAATCTGTAACCCAGCGTAGCATCAACCAGAACGCGGGCCGCAACCGACCGGTCGTTGAGATAGTTGAAGTACCGCTTGCTCATATAATTGGCACCGACACGCCCGAAGAATGTATCGCTATCATACGCGATTTCGCCGCGCAGCAGATGCTTGGGTGTGTCGACAACATCCTTGCCCTTGGTAGCAATAGTCGCGGTCGGGGTAATTACATTGTCGCGGTAGGTAGCGTCGGTATAGCTGTACGACGCGAACAGGGTCAGCCCGCCGCCCAAACGGACATCGCCCGCTGCTTCAAAGCCTATCGACCGAACACCGCCAACATTCTGCAAGATAGCAGGATTACCGACAATGCCAGCGCCAGTCTGGACACCGAGTAGCCGGTTGCGGAAGTTGACATAATAAACCCCGATGACGCCGTTAAAGACGCTGTCGTTATAACGTGCGCCCAACTCATACGTGTCGGATTCTTCGGGCTCCAAACCGCGTGCGATCAGTTCGTTGAAACCGGCTTGGGTGGTCGAGAACGGACCGCTGGTCGCCGAAGAGACAAAAGCGCGAGTGACTTGCGTGAAGCCGCCGAAAATTTCGGCCTTGTCGTTCAGCTTATACGCAACACCGGCATGCGGCTGGAACCAGTCTTGCGACTTAATCTTGCCCGCAGCCAAGGCGCCCTGCACGCGGGGGTCGGATTCATTGTTAACCTGAAAACCCTTCCAGCCAAGGTTGATGGTCAGATCACCCAAGCTGATCTTGTCCTGCACATAATATTGCAGTGTGTCGGTGTTGAAGTCGAACAGCCACTGCGTGAAGAACGGTTTGCGCAGGAATTTTGTGTGATCAAGCCCCGGAGTGGTCAGGCTTTCATAAGCGTAGAACCGCCGTGCCTGCGTGAAGTCATTATGCTCATACCATCCGCCCACAGTGATTTCATGATCGCCTATGTCCGCGTTCAATGAACTGAACACGCCGCCGCGCTGGATGTCATATTCGGTGGTGCGGGCAGACATGGGAACGCCGTTCGGGCTAGCTACATAGGGCGTGCCCCAGGTGCCTTGGCCCGTGTTATCGTGGTAATAAGCTTTAATCTTGAAGGTCACACCTTCACCCAATGGCGCCGTCAAGCCATAGGCCGCCAAGGTATCTTTGCGCAGGCCCGATGCGTCATAATAGGAGTCATCAAGATTGTTGATCGGCGCCACAAATATCCCGCGTGCGGCGTTGATTGCCTTGGCATAGTCCGGGAAGTAGTTGTCATGATTATAACCGAGGCGGTTGATCATTTCGAGCGAGAGATCCTGATAATCCTGTTCGGCCCGGTCCGAATAAGCGAAATAGGCATCAAACTCTGCCTCACCTACTGGAATGATCGCCTTGGCGTTAATCTGCCAGTTGCGCTGGTCACCGCCGCCCTTCCATTTCTCGGAATTGTGATAGACGCCAGAGATGAAGCCACGGATACCGCCTGCTTCACCAAAATTGATCCGGCCGAAACCGCGAATGGTGTTTTCCGAACCATAAGTCAGATTGGCGTCGACGCCCAAACCGTGACTGAAGTCACCAGAGAAAAATTCGAGCGTGCCGCCCAGATTGTTCGTTGCCTGCGTGCCAATCGAACCCGAACCCTGCGACACGCGGGTAACACCGATATTCTCGGAGATAATAGCGCGACCAATATGCAGGCCATTATTGTTGCCATAGGTCGAATCACCCAGCGGAATGCCATCGAGCGTATAGCCCAACTGGTTCTGGTTGAAGCCGCGGATCGACACGCGGCTTGACCATTCATAGGTGCCGAACGGGTCAGCCGACTGAAAATTGACGCTGGGCAGCTTTTCGATGGCTTTCAGCGGGCTGGTACCCGGTGCGAGGATCAGCAGTTCCTTGCTGGTCAACTCTTGCACCTGACGGGTTTCGCCTTGGCCAAAAACGACGATTTCCTCACCAACATTAGTGTCATCGGCGGGTGTCGTGGTCGAGTCTTGTGCTGCTGCCGATGTCGCAATCGCGGTTCCGGCGAGTAGAGCAGTAATGAAGCGTCGCATGCAGATTTTCCCTCTTTGCAATCGTTATGATTCGAGAGGGCAATAGGCCGGGGCTGTGACAACCCGCCTTCGGTTTTACATTGATTTGATGACGCTGCTGCGGCTCATTTGTGACATCTCATTCTGGCTATCATTGCGGCGACAGCTGGGAAATATCAGCCCAATCCGAGCATCTTGCGCTCGCGCCGGATCCAGTCGGCAAAACTTGGCCGCGCGTGGATGGCGGCAAGATAAGCGGTCAGCCTAGGATACGTCGGTGCATCGGGCACATAGCCCGCATGCGCGGCGTTGACGAACGGGCTGGCGACCGAAATATCGGCCAAGCTAAGGCTGTCGCCGACCAGATATCCCGATGGCCGGATGACGCCTTCCAGATAATCGCAGATCGGGGCCATATCCGCCTCGCCCTTCGCCGCTGCAGCGTCATCGCCTGGCTTTCCGACAAATTTGGGCGAAACGATGCGGTTGAAGAACATCGCGCCTGCCGCCGCGACTAGTATCGTGTCAGCAAATTCGTCGAACCAGATGGAACGCGCACGGTTTTCGGCATCGGCTGGGATGAGCGGGACATTTGGATATTTGGTGTCGAGATACATGACAATCGCGGTCGAATCCGAAATACTGAATTCGCCATCGGCAAAGCCGGGCATTTTGCGAAACGGGCTGCACGCCAGAAAATCGGGATTCTGGTCGCCAAGGCCAATTGGAACAAGCTCAAGCGGGAGCGCCTTTTCGGCAGCAAAGGCCAGCACTTTGCGGACAAAGGGGGAAACAGGGGCGCCGTACAGGATCATGATTTATTTCTCCAGAAATGGCCGGAACCGGCCTTGGCGATCACACTGCCAAATCAGTAGCATTTTGCAACTGTTAATACGGCAATGGAACAAATCCCTTCGCCGTCGCTTCTTGCCGCATCATTTCATACAAAGGGAGCCCATATCATGATCGAAGAACGCATCACCGAAACCACCGATGTCAATGGCAATGTCGTCGAACGCACTATTGAACGCGACACTGGCCCGACACCGGTAACTGTCAACACCGCGCCTGCCTCCGGCGGAGGCTCCGGCGTTTTCATCATGGTTATTTTGCTGCTGGCACTCGCTGTCGGCGGTTATTTCTTCTTCGCGAACAGCGGCAGTGAGGTTCGCAAGGACGACGCGATTGCAGAAGCAGCCGATAATGTCGGTGCAGCTGCCGAAAAGGCAGGCAATGCGGTCGAAAAGGCGGCGGATAAACTCGCTAACTAATCCGCACCAAAGCACTGCTGTACCCGTGGCCGCGTTCAGTTTTCCGATCCCCGGAACCTGACGCGGCTTCACGCTTTACCATCCGATGTCTTTTCACGACAAAACACAAATTCTGTGGAACAGATAGAGCGAACCGCCCGCCTGACTGCAGCAGGGCTTGCTCTCTTCGTTGAAAGCGCGATAACAGACATCAGTGTCTGAATCCCTTCTGCTTCTCGCCATCATCGGCCTCGGCTTTATGTTATGGCTGCTGCGGGCCGATGTGAAATTCTTGCACCGGCGGGTTGCGGAGCTTGAAGAGCGGCTCGGCGATGCGGTAATATTGCCTGAACCAGAGACCAAAACACCACCAATAGTTGTCGCAAAAACCCGGCGCGCGGCAGTCATTACGACCGTGCCGATAACGGCCAAAGCTCCGCCGGAATTACCGCCTGCAAATTTGCCCGATCCGGAACGTCCGCACAAATCGCGCTTGGCTGACTTCAATTTCGAAAGCCTTGTGGGCGGCAAGCTGCCGATTTGGGTCGGCGGCATCGCGCTTGTCTTCGCTGGATTCTTCCTCGTCCGCTACACCATCGAGGCTGGGCTTTTCGGTCCCGGCGCACGATCAGTCACGGCAACGATATTTGCAGCGCTAATGATCGCGATGAGCGAACTGGGTGGCAGGCTTCCCAAGGTCGGTGAGTCTTTCTCGGCAGACCCGCGTATAGGGCAGAGCCTTGCCGGTGCGGGCGTAGCAACGCTGTACGGGACGCTCTACATGGCCGCCGAAATTTACGGCCTGGTTGGCGTCGGCACGGCCTTCATTCTGGTCCTGATCACCACCGCGATTGCCTTTGCCCTGTCGCTGCGCCACGGGCCGCCGACAGCCTTGATGGGCCTGACCGGCGGCTTTGCCGCGCCGTGGGTCGCAGGGATGGGCGCGAGCAACCTGCCGACCTTGCTGCTCTATCTCGCGGTGTTCATCGCAGCCCTGTTCGGGCTCGCCGTGTGGCGCCGCTGGCTGTGGCTGCTGGTGCTGGCCAGCGGAGGCGGCCTCGCATGGAGCTTGGCGATGCTGGCAACCGCTAACAGCAATCTGGGGCTGCTCGGCGGATTTATCGTCATTACCGGCGGCGGCGCATTGCTGGCGGCGAAACGCTTTGAATCGACCAATGGCATCTGGATGCAACTCGCACGTTATGCGCCGATGGCACTGGCGCTGGTACAGCTGTCGTTGCTGCTGCCAAAGATGGAATTCTCGGTCATCGCATGGTTGTTCTATTTTGCGCTTTCGGCGCTTGCCATCATCATTGCATGGCGTGAAAAAGCCCTTCTGCCGCTGGTGGCTGGCGCGCTTGTGCTGGCGGTGGGGCCGTTGGGGCTTGCGTGGGCGGAAGTAGGGTCCAGCCCAAGTAACATCGCCACAACAATCGGTCTGGTCGCGTTGTTCGGTGTTGCTGGCCATGTTCGAGCAAGACAGGCCGCGGACAGCACTACCTATTGGGCGATAATCGGGCTCGCGGCGCCTGTGCTGTGCTGGTTTACAGCATATTTGTCGTATTCACCCAATGCCGACCAGCTATGGGCCGGGTTGGCTCTGTTAACCGCACTCGCAGCTGCATGGACAGCGTGGGAATGGCATGCGAGCAAGCGCGAGTCCGCTGTTCAAATATGGGCGACCGGTGCCGCTGCGCTAATGCTGTGGATGGCTGCGATACTGCTGTTCGATGAAGATTGGTCGGCAAGCTATACCGCCGCCGTCGCCCTTGTAGTCGCGGCGTGGGCCAAGGTTACGGGTGGACGGGCAGAACGCCGACTGAGCTGGATACCGCTGGGCACCGCGATGATCCTGACAAGTGCCTTGTCCTACCAGTTTGTCGATGCGATTGGCGCATCACTGTCAGGGGCAGGCGCGATATTCGACCGGCTGCCCTCAGTGGCTGAGTCTGTCAGGACGACGCTGATCCCTGCGGTTCTGATTGCAGCGGTCACTTGGGGTGCACATTTTGCTACCGGACCAAGGACACGCCAGCTTGCCTTCGTCGTCGGGGGTGCAGGTGTGACGGCGTTCCTGTGGTTGGTTGCCAAACAGGTCGCAGAAATTGTTTCACCATCCGACTTCATCCGCTTGGGCTTCGCCGAGCGCGCGGTGTTTACCCAAATGCTGTTTGCCCTTGGGTGGCTGCTATTGGCACAAGCCAAAACGCGTCCTGCTTGGCCATCGCTTCGTGCTGCGGGATGGGTGCTGTCCGGCGCCGCGTTGTTCCGTGTGGTCTGGTTCGATCTGCTGGTGCACAACCCGGTCATGGACGCACAGGCCGTCGGGCCAGTGCCAATTGCCAATCTGTTGACCGGTCATCTGGCGCTAATCTCTCTCTGGCTGTGGTTTTTAGCACGCGAGGTACCGCCGCGACTGTTGCTTGCTGTGCAAGGTCTTTCGTTGGGTGCGATGATCGTCACCGTGCTGGCGACGATCAGACAGGCCGTGCAAGGCACTCTTGTATCGGGGGCAGGCGTCGACACGGGTGAAAATTACCTTTATTCCGCCGGTCTCATGTTGCTGGCCATCGGCTGGCTGGTGTTGGGAATGAAGCGCGAAAGTAAGCTGTTACGTGTTGCCGGGTTGTCGCTGCTAACAGTGGTGACGTTGAAAGTGTTTCTTGTCGACGCGGCTGCGCTGACCGGGTTGCTTCGTATCTTGTCGTTCCTTGGTCTTGGCATTGCGTTGATCGCCATTGGCTGGGCTTACGGGCGGGTGATGGGTTTGCGTCAGGATATTAAAACGCCATAGATTGCGGCGTTGCTGGAACAAGTTGCGGCGTACCCCGTTTTGTTCCCCAAGGAGCAACATATGGCGCAGATACTGGACATTGCAGGCAAACCGCTGCCGCCACGCAATCGCTCGAAGCAGCGGTTGCGGGCGCAGGATTTACGCGACCTTGCCAAAATTGTCGTCATGATGTTGCTTATAATCACTGGCTATTTCCTGTTTGCGCCGGCGCGCGACGCCGCACGCGATATCCGTGCTGCGGCTTCACAGAACGCGCAGGGCTGACCTCAAAAAGCTTGGACAAAGCCGCCGCTGCGCTTTACCGCCGCCGCCCATGCTCAAACGCCTTTATGACTGGATGATGGAAAAGGCGGGACATGCGCATGCCGAGCGCTGGTTGTTCCTCTTTTCCTTCGTTGAATCCAGTTTCTTTCCAATTCCGCCACACCCGCTGCTCGGACTTATGTGCCTTGCGCGTCCGGACAAGGCGCTGCGTTATGGCGCGGTCTGCACATTGGCTTCGGTGCTAGGCGGATTGTTCGGCTATTCGATAGGGTATCTGGCTTACGACACCATTGGGATCAGCCTTTTAAAGGCACTTGGGCTGTGGGAGAGCTTTCCTGCAGCAGCCTGCTATTTGCGCGAATTTGGCGCAGAAATCATCTTGATCAAAGGCGCGACGCCTATCCCGTTCAAACTGCTAACGCTTACCGCTGGCTTCATTCATATGGATTTGTTCACCTTCATCTGGGCGAGCATTCTCAGCCGCGCGTTTCAGTTCATGCTGGTCGGGTTCCTGTTCTGGAAATTCGGCCGCCCGATAAAGGCCTTTATCGACAAATATCTCGGCTGGGTGACCGCCGCATTTTTGGTGGCTGTAGTCGGCGGCTTTATTGCATTTTCGATGCTTGCAGGCGGCGGTGCCGAGAAAAGCGACAAATGTTCGCAGGCTATGTCTATGGAGAAGATGCGGGATCCGGTGTAGCTGAACTGGGCAATCGCTCATTGAGATTGATATCGTCGCAAGAAACTAAGGATTTTAGCGGTTGGACAAAAATTCGCAGAATGTCGTTAAGTTCATCGCCACCATCACGTTGGCGGCATTGCTGATTATGGCGGCCCGTTTTTATGCCGAAGCCCAAAAGGAACCGATGCCTTCGGCTCCCGCCGAGCCAGTTACCCAACCGGTGAAAATCGATGCAACGCCTCAGGCCAAGCAACCTCCGCAAACACCGGCGCAAAATGGTCAGCCCGCAATTGCTGAAGAGCAGATTCCCGCCATCACCGGGGAGCCAAGCGTCAAAATTGAATCGAGCGAGCCAGCCCAACCTGAAGCGTCATCTTCCGAAAACAGTGACTAGCGCGCGAATATTTGACTATCGTCGGCAAAGGCTTTGAATTCCAGAGCATTTCCGCTCCGGTCGTAAAAGAACATCGTAGCCTGCTCACCCACTTCGCCTTTAAAACGGATGTGCGGTTCGATGCCGAAATGGACATTATTCGCTTTTAACCGCGCGGCCAGATCATGCCATTCGGACATTGTCAAAACCACGCCGAAATGCGGAACCGGGACGTCATGGCCGTCCACCGGATTGTGCGTTGCGACCGCTCTCGCCGAAGAATCGAGATGCGCTACGATTTGATGCCCATAAAAATTAAAATCGATCCAGCAATCTGATGATCGTCCCTCTTTGCATCCCATCAATTCGCCGTAGAACGCTCTCGCCTCGGCCAGATCATGTACCGGAAAGGCAAGATGGAAGGGCCGCAAGTTCGATGGTTGCGTCATTGCGCTTTTACTGGCTTTGGCAAGGGCACATTAGCAGCGTCCGCTATTGCCAGCTCGGCTTTCATCTGTCGGCTACAGGCGGCAACTGCCTCATTATCGATGGCGCGGGTCGCACGCGATTTGGCTGCTTCGTTCATCGCGACCGCAACCAGCTCACGGGGCTGCCCGGTTTCGAACATGATCCGGTCGCCGACAATCCCGGCCCAGCGCCTACCGTTCGCTTGCACATCAGTGCCTCCCACAGCCCCACGCTTTTGCGCCTGTGCCAGCACGGCAATTTCGACCACACATGATATGTCGCGCTGATGGGTTTCGGTGAGTGCGGAAGGCGCGGCAAAAGCTAAAGCGAAAAAAAGCATATGGACGAATTAGCAGAGGTTGGCTGAACCGCAAGCAACGACGCGCAATGGTCGATTGCATTTGTAATATTGCATAGGCAAAGACCCGACGTGCAGAAAATCTCCGCTTTGTTTCAGAACTATCCTCGCTGGGCCGCGTTGGTCGCAGGCGCGATTTCGGCGTCGGGATTCGAGCCTTGGGGGCTGTGGCCGCTGACGCTGATCTGTTTTGCGTTGTTTATTCATCTCGTCGCGAAGGCGGATAGCGGGCGGCGGACGGCGATCATTGGCTGGCTGTTTGGCGTCGGTCATTTTTCGATTGGCAATCAGTGGATTGCTGTCGCCTTCACGTTTCAGGCAGCAATGCCCATCTGGCTGGGTTATTTTGCGGTCGTTGCATTGGCGCTGTATCTTGCGATCTATCCCGCTATCGCGGCGTGGGGGGCATTTTGGCTGAGCAGGCTTAACGCCCCCACAAAACCCTCGACAGCGCTTTCGCTTATCCTCGCATTTGCCGGATGCTGGATTATCACTGAATGGCTGCGAAGTTGGATATTCACGGGCTTTGCTTGGAATCCGCTGGCGGTGATTTCAATTTCCGGTGTGGCTGTGCCCGCGACATGGTTAGGGACATATGGCCTGTCCGGTCTGATAATATTGTTCTGCGGCATGCTCCTGCTCGTCCTCAAACAACAATGGCGTCATGGCGCGATCATTGGCGGCCCGGTAGCCCTGGTGTTTATCATGGTCGTGGTTGGGAATTTGGGTAGCGACGTCGACTTTGCGGTCAGAAACAAAAGGCCGGACCGCCCACCTCTGACAATAGTACAGCCCAACATCAGCCAGGCCGACAAATATGCGCCCGGCTATGACGCAATCAATTTTGCCAAGCTGGCAATGAACAGCCGCCCTGCGCCGGAACGAGGCCCGCGTCTAATCCTATGGCCCGAAGCCGCGCTGCCTGACTATCTGGAGGACGGATATCCGTTCCGCTACTACCAATTCCAACCCGGTGAGAGCGCCTCAGGTGCGCGCAAGCGGCTGACTACGCTCATGGGCGAAGGCGACGTGTTGGTCACCGGCGCAAACCGGTTGGTCATTGAAAAAGGCCAGCTTGTTGCAGCACGCAACAGCGTGTCGGCACTCGACGCTCGGGGCAATTTGCTGGGTCATTATGACAAAGCGCATCTGGTACCTTATGGGGAATATCTACCGCTGCCGTGGCTGTTGCGTCCCCTCGGACTGGCAAGGCTGGTGCCGGGCGATCTCGATTTTTGGCCTGGGCCAGGGCCACAGACAATGACCGTCAGCGTCGGCGGCAAGCCAGTGAAAATTGGCATGCAGATTTGCTATGAGATCATCTTTTCCGGTCAGGTCGTGGACAGGAAGAGCCGTCCCGATTTCATCTTTAACCCCTCAAACGATGCGTGGTTTGGCACGGTAGGTCCGCCGCAGCATCTGGCGCAGGCCCGGTTGCGTGCAATCGAGGAAGGCCTGCCCGTCGTGCGCGCGACGCCGACGGGGATCAGCGCTATAATCGATGCCGATGGTCGCATTGTCGAAAGTTTGCCGCTCGGTGCAGCAGGCCGGATTGATGCACGTCTTCCCGTCGCAAAGGCGCCGACACTGTTCGCGCGATACGGCAATATCCTGCCGCTGGCTTTTGCGGCACTGCTCATCGCCGTTGCACTGTTACCCCTTGCCCGTCGCCGCACATCCCGCTAAAGGCGCGCCACGATATAAAGAATTCTTTATACGCAGATACAGCCAATAGACTGGAAAAACCATGCGCGCCAATTACCTCTTCACGTCCGAATCCGTATCCGAGGGCCATCCCGACAAGGTGTCGGACCAGATTTCCGACGCCATCGTCGATCTGTTCCTATCCAAAGACCCCGAAGCGCGCATTGCATGCGAGACGCTGACCACCACGCAGCTTGTTGTACTGGCTGGCGAAATCCGCGGCAAAGGTATCATGGACGAAGACGGCAACTGGGCAGCCGGAGTTAAGGAAGAGGTTGAAGCCACCGTTCGCCGCACCGTCAAGGAAATCGGCTACGAACAGGATGGCTTCCACTGGGAAACGCTTCGTTTTGAAAACAACCTTCATCCTCAATCCGCGCATATCGCGCAGGGCGTCGATGCGAGCGGAAACAAGGACGAAGGCGCCGGCGATCAGGGTATCATGTTCGGCTATGCCTCGACCGAAACCCCCGACCTGATGCCCGCAACGCTCGATTACAGCCACAAGATCCTTGAGCGCATGGCTGCCGACCGCCATTCGGGCAAAGCGCCATTCCTTGAACCCGATGCCAAAAGCCAGGTGACGTTACGCTACAACAGCGATGGCGTGCCCGAAGCTGCCACGGCAATTGTCGTCTCCACCCAGCATGCCAAGGGCTATGACGAAGGTGCAAAAGAAGCCGAGCTTCATGCCTATGTCAAAGGTGTAATCGCCGACCTCCTCCCCGCAAGCCTGCTGACCGAGACTGAATATCACATCAACCCAACCGGCAGCTTCGAAATTGGCGGCCCTGATGGCGACGCCGGCCTTACCGGTCGCAAAATCATCGTGGATACCTATGGCGGCGCCGCGCCACATGGTGGCGGTGCATTTTCTGGCAAAGACCCAACAAAGGTCGACCGCTCCGCCGCGTACATCACACGCTATCTCGCAAAGAACATCGTCGCGGCCGGTCTGGCAACGCGCTGCACGATCCAGCTGGCTTATGCCATCGGCGTGTCCAAGCCGCTGTCGCTCTATGTGGACACACATGGCACCGGCACTGTCGGGGACGATGTAATCGAAACCGTTCTGCCGGCACTCGTCGACCTCACGCCGCGCGGCATCCGCACGCACCTTGGCCTCAATAAGCCAATCTACCGCAAGACCGCTGCTTATGGCCATTTCGGCAGAAAGGCGGAGGGTGATTTCTTTCCGTGGGAGCGGACCGACCTTGTAGAGCAGCTAAAGGCCGCTTTGATCTAGGCTGCAGCCAGAGCAGCCGGGTTTGCGAGGATTTGGGGTGCAAGCAACACTCGGTTGCGTCCTTGCTTCTTTGCCTGGTAGAGCGCCATGTCAGCCCGCCGCATTGCCGAACTGACGCTTTCGCCTTCAAACAATAATGCGACGCCAATACTAGCTGTAAAGCATATATCAGCCCTTGGTGCGTCTAGCCGTATCGAGTGTATTGCCGCGTTCAACAAACGCGCAAAATCGACGCTCGCAGACCGATGCGTGTCAAAAACAAGTACGGCAAACTCCTCTCCGCCCAGCCGAGCGACCGTCCCCCAACCACGGCATGCCTTGTCTATTGCCAGCGCCGTAGCTGACAAGGCCGCATCGCCTGCAGCATGACCATGTGCATCATTGATTGCTTTGAATCGATCTAGGTCAATCATCATCACGGCACCAATTGTCGGCCTTCCCTTACCCTGCAATTCAATCATTTTTTCATAGCCCCGCCGGTTGGCAATACCGGTCAACGGATCGATCGTCGTCGCCATATGATGGCGATCAACGATATCCGCTGTGATGGTCAGGATCAGCAGCGTCGCCAGCACCAATGTAATGATTGCCGACGTAAAATAGAACATCATCATATATTGCGACCACAGGCTGCCCTGAGCATATTCTTGCGATTGGTCCATCGTGAAATAGATGCCGAAACGAATAATGTAGGACAGCCAGGTCGCAACAATGGCTCCAGCCGTCAGCCGATCAAGAAGGCGCATTCCCGGCCTGAAAAAACGCGGCAGCGCGAGAGAAATCATCAGTATGCAAACGATACTTGCGTTCGGAACACGAATATCGACGCGGTCGACGATGAAGGTGGCCCACAGGTTGACGGCCAAACCAACTGCAAAAAGTATAGCGGCCGGTTTACGGGGAGTGTGGTCGCCATGCCGGGCGAGAAACGCGTCGGCGGTCAACATAAGCACCAACCAGTGCAGCGGCACAGCCAGCGTAAAGAACCATGACGGGAACAGGCTCCGTTGCGTGTCGAGGATGATCGCCAACACGGCGATAGCAAACGCCGCCCCGCCTTTGCGCGCACACCCCTGCTTTCCCTCTGCTATGGCAATCGCGATAAACACGCCCGCAAACACGGCGTACATTATCGGCAACAGCCAGAAGAAAATGGTGTCGGAAACCATGCTGCCTGCCTAATCGTCAAAGGATAAATTAGCTTTAAGCGAGGCTTAGCGAGATATTTAGCATATCGCGGCGGCTCTCCGACTTGAATTTGCCAACATATCGAGTAATCGCGCTGCTATGACTGCAAACAAGCCCGGAGACCCGACCACGCTGAACCGCCTGTATGGAAGGTCAAAGGGCAAGAAGTTACGTTCGGAGCAAACCGAACTGGTCGAACAACTGCTGCCCCAAATTTCGGTACCAGTCGAAGGCGACCTTAATAGCCAAATGCTTTTTGGTGACCAGCGATCCATGCATTTCGAGATTGGGTTTGGCGGCGGCGAGCACTTGGCCCATCGCGCGGACCTGTTACCCGATCATGGGTTCATCGGTTGCGAACCTTTTGTAAACGGCGTGGCGCAAGCACTGACTCATATCCGCGACGGCGCATTATCCAATGTCAGGCTGCACATGGGAGATGCGCTTGATGTCTTGCGGCGTGTGCCGGATGGCTCGCTTAGCTTTGTCTATCTGCTGCATCCCGACCCTTGGCCCAAGGCCCGTCATGCCAAACGGCGCATGATGAATGAAGGTCCTGTGGATCTTATCGCGGCAAAACTGAAATCAGGCGGAGAGTTTCGCTTCGGCACCGATCATCCTGTGTATCTGCGCCACGCGCTCATGGTGATGCAGCGCCATCGTCACCAGTTCGATTGGCTGTGCGAAAAAGCGGCAGACTTTCAGACGCGGCCGAGCGGTTGGCCCGAAACCCGATATGAAGCCAAGGCGCGGCGCATAGGGCACGAGGTCTGGTATTTTCGCTGGCGGCGCATTTAGAAGAATGCACTGCCCCTGCCACCACGCAAAAAATTTACCACCTGCCAAACAGAATTTGGAATGTGGCTAAAGCCTGACGAGTTCAGACATAGGGTCCCCACATAAACATCCATGCAGCAGCGCTCCCACCGATTGTAAGCAGCGCGCAAACGATCAGCGCCGCCGCCATGGCATAATATGCCCGATGACTTTGAGTTGCCTGCACCCGCAGATATAGTTCCATGAAGGCCAGCGGCACCAGGCTGTTGCCAAAGGCAAGAAAATAATCAAACGGGCCGTTCATCGCGTCACCAACACCTGCGCCACCGGTGCCAACTCCCCAGATCATGTAACCCAGCCGCATGAACCATACGGCATTGGCGACAATGAATAGCCGCAACGCCCAGCGCCTGTGTTCGGCGAATTTTTTGTTGATCGCTGTGCGCCACGCCTGAGCGGCAAAACCAATAATGAGAAAGCCATTCAGCGAGATTCCGAATGCCCCTGTCAGCGTTAGGTAGCTACCGCGCACCCAAACCAGCCACAGCCCGCCAACGGCCAAAATCAAGGCCGTTGCTACAAAAACCCGGCCATTCCAGCGGTGGATCTTTGGCCACTTTTGGCGGATTGCGGGAATTAACTGGACCAGACCACCCGCGGTCATGACCGCGGCTATGATAACGTGCAATGCAAACATCATGTTGCCAACAGCGTCGCCGGCGACAAACCCTGTGATATTCGGTTTATTATCCCAGGCTACAAAATTGCCTGACAAGGCAGAAGGATAATAGAATAATAAGATGAAAAGCAGGAAGGCTGCCTGACCAAGTGCCGTCACAAAATACCATAAGAGTACGGTGCGGTTCAAAGCCTTCCGCGCACTGGGCAGACTTTCATGCTGCGCAATCGCTCCGCTGTTGAATTTATCTGGGCTCATAATGACGCTCTTTCGATTATTACTGAGTCAGCCCGCCCCGACAAAAGCCAGCAAAATTGCTACAATGCGTTTGATGTTTAGGCAGATTTAGAGGGCAAATTTTCAGCTACGCTATCTTGGCTGTTGCGCGGTCTGTACCGCGACCCGCGAGCCAAGCCGTACTCAAATTTTCTTCCGCCAAGGCTCGGCTGGCTGGAGAACGAACTGGGCGAAAAAGTAGCGCCATGGGATTGCGACATAAACAACCACAACGCCTACACAGTCGTAGAACAGCGCTTCGATATCCGGCGTCATCCGATTGGTAAGCCATGCAGGTAACGCGATCAGCATGATCCAGACGGTTTTCCAAACCAGTTCATAGACCATCAGCGGCAACATCTGCAGAGGGTAACGTACGCCCCAAAGGCTGAGCAAAGCCAGAGCGCCAAGCATGGATTTGGCAAGCCCCCGCTCCCACCACCAGCCTGCAGATTCAAACAGGATCTGATACCAGACAATGCTTCCCATTATGACCGCCATCAGGAGGAACAGGAATCGCAGCAGATTGATGCGCCATATGGAAACTTCAGGAAATGTACGTTCCGTGTATTCTTTCATGGATAACTCCGGCGTCAGATAGCCTCATGCCCGGTTTCATCCGACTGAAATCCCCGAATATTCGGCGTGATAGAAATATACGCTCGACATCTGAGTTACTCGTGTAATACACTTCATTCCATGATTTTGACGTTCAAATCCTTGTTTGCAGGTTTCAGTTGTGAGTGAGGCGACGGTATCCGCAGGCTATGTAAAAGCATTGCTGGATTTGGCGGCGGCGAAGGGCGCTAATCCTGCATCGTTAGCGGAACGATCAGGGGTTCAATTGCCTCGATTGGAAAATCCCGACGCGCGCATTCCGTTTCGAGTCTTCAAAGCGCTGATGCTGGATGTGAAAGACGCGTGCAATGATCCGGCCTTTGGTCTTCATTTCGGCGAGGAATCGAGATTTGAAGAAATATCCATTGTCGGACTAATTTGCCAATCCGCAGAAACGATGGGGGCAGCCTTCGATCAAATGAACAGATACGCCCGATTGGCAATCGAAGTGGACGGACACAATGCGGGCAACAGATTTGAACTCAAGCGTAGGGGAGACGATTTGTGGCTTGTCGATAGGCGCCAAAATCCGAACGAATTTCCTGAGCTGACCGAGTCAACATTTGCGCGATTTATTTGCGAAACTGCCCGACATTTCGGGAGCGCGCCATTTGCCCGGGCGATTCACTTCACGCACGAGGAGCCAGCGTATATTTCCGAATATAAGCGTATATTGAAAGTCCCTATTACCTTTGGCAGCAACGAAAACGCCATCTGCATTTATGAAAGCTGGCTTTCAATCCGGACGAATAGGGAAAACCGATATGTGTTCGGGATTTTCAGCGAGCGAGCCGATGAACTGCTGGCTAAACTGGAGAAGACGGCAACGATGAAAGGTCGTGTGGAAAGTCTGCTTATGCCGATTATCCACACAGGAGACGTCGGGATGAGCCAGATCGCTGCAAAAGTCGGGATGAGCCGGATTTCGCTATACCGCCGTCTGAAGGCTGAGGGCACCACATTTGAAGAAATATTGGATGGATTGAGGCACAAACTTGCCCTGCATTATTTGGCCGGCCAAAAAATTTCAGTCAATGAGGTAGCGTATCTTGTAGGCTTTACGGATCCTGCAGCGTTTTCCAGAGCCTTCAAGCGATGGACCGGCAAAAGTCCGAGCAAGGCGAACGCAACGTGCCAACAGCGCGCGCCTGAGCCGTTACAACGCATAATCTAAAACCCGAATCTGGGGTATCAACGAATACCGTGCTTAATACGCGGTACTGGTGCCCGCTTCCACTTTTTCTACCCACTCGGGATAAAAACTGGGCTGGCGTTTCGACCAGCCGGGAGCGGTCGCCGCCGCTTCGCTTATCGATTGCAGCAGGGCCTTGCGCTTGTCTGGCTGCAGATGCGGCATTGATGCAGCCGCACAGAATGCCGCAGGCAGCCAAGGCCGTGCATCCGCTCCAATCAACCGCTCATATAAAAAACGGAAAGCGGCAAAACCATCGATACGACCCTGTCCCAGGTCGAAAGCCGACACTGTCACCAACTGCGCGAGAAACGGCTCTGCATCCTTGATCGAGCTCGATTCAGGAACAAGCGCCCGAATTTCGGGAAGCTTATCGTAACAAACATGCTGTGCTTTTATCGAAGCCGCTTCAACGGCATCACGCGACCACAGCGCGATGGCATCCTTGCGGTCAAAGGCCACGTCGAGAGACCGGCGAATATAACGTTGGGTAGCAGCGCTGAAACCTGCAAATTCCTTTATTTCGGCCAAGGTCAGCAATCCAGGCCCGTCATTCTTGCTCTTCGTCATGGTATCAATCCCCTGTTACCATAGACCTGCATATTCGCAGGAAGATGGTTAACGAATGGTTGACGAAACCGCTAGTCCGAAAAGTTTCGACCAAGTCGGTGAGCGTTTCGACAAGAAACGGCAGGAATAGTGCAAGCTTGGCAAAATCCGCTATGCATGCTGGATGGAATATGCCCAATCGAGGAAAGCTTTAGTCGGCCACCAGATGGCCCTTTTGACCATAATCGGTTTTTGGGCGTTCTATGCGTTGATCCTGTCATTGCGGGCCGCGCTGTTGGACTTTCCAGCACAGGCCGTTCTGTTCGAGCGCAGACTGATGGTTGCGGTCGTCGGCGTATTCGTCACGTGGATCTTGTATATGGGCCTCAGGCTGGCAGACCGCCGTTCATTGGGGTTCCGGGTGAGCGCCGCATTTATCGCCGCCATTCCCTGCGCGATGCTTTTGGCATCAGCAAATTTTTATATATTCAACCTTTATGACCCAATCAGTTTATTCAAAGACCCCAATGTCGGCAAAACCGTTGAGGATTTGAAAGATCGACTGGGATTGTCGTTCTGGCAGGAAATTGCCGATATTTCGGTGACCCACTATTTTTTCCTGATCGCGTGGGGGTCACTTTATGTCGCCATCGGTTACGCGCGCGAGGTGCGTGAAGCCGAACGGAAAACATCGCGCTTTGCCCAGGCCGCGCAAGATGCAGAGCTTCGTTCGCTTCGTTATCAGGTGAATCCGCACTTTCTATTCAATACGTTGAACTCGCTTTCCAGCTTGGTAATAACTGGCAAACCTGCCGAAGCAGAAGCGATGATCCAGAACCTCTCCAACTTCTACCGAACCAGTCTTTCATCAGATCCGCTGGAGGATGTTACCATCGAAGAGGAAGTCGATCTTCAGCGCCTCTATTTGGAGATCGAAGGGGTACGTTATCCCAAAAGACTGCGCACGAAAATTGACGTGCCTTATGAGTTAATGAACCAGCACGTTCCTGCTCTCATTCTTCAACCTCTTGTGGAGAATGCGATCAAATATGGCGTGTCGCGCGCTACACGTCCGGTTACGATCACTATCAAAGCCCAAAACGACGGCGAAAATATGATACTCAGCGTATCAGACGATGGAGAGGTTATGGATCAGGATCATGTTGGCGGCAGCGGCATTGGACTTGCTAACGTCAGAGACCGGCTGGAAGCGCGATATAGGTCAGCCGCACGTCTCGATACCCAAGTCACAGACAGCGGCGGATTTACCGCGATACTGACGCTGCCGCTGAGCCATAGGATCAAATCATGAAACGGCTCCAAACGATGATCGTCGATGATGAGCCACTGGCCATTGAACGCCTGGAAATTTTGTGCGGCGACCATCCGATTATAGAAATTGTCGGAACGGCGAACGACGGCGTCGCGGCACTGCGTCTGGCGCAGCAATTAACCCCGGACCTGATTTTTCTCGATATCGGGATGCCAAAGATGGACGGTATCAACGCTGCCCGCGCGTTGGGGCTGATGGATAAAAAGCCGGCTATCGTGCTGGTGACCGCATATGACAATTTTGCTGTCGAGGCATTCGACCTCGATGTTATCGACTATGTTCTAAAGCCAGTGTCAAGCGAGCGACTGGGTCGCGCGATAGCGCGCACGTCGGCTAGCAAAGATGCCCCAACGACCAATCTGACCAATGAGGAAATCAGTGGTGATTATGCGAGTGAATTCTGGGTATCCCACCGCGCCGAACTCATCCGAATTGCGGCGATTGATATCGAACGGATCGAAGCAGAACGCGACTATATGCGGCTGCACACTGCTGGACGCAGCTATTTATTGCATCAGACCATTTCGGCCTTGGAGCAGCGGCTGAACCCTGAACAATTTCAACGTATCCACCGCAGCCATATTGTCCGACGCGATCTTATTACCGGATTGCGCCATGAAGGCGGCGGGGTGTGGCATGCCTTATTGGGTGACGATCTTTCGATGCGGATCGGGCGCAAATATTTAGCCGATGTGAAGGCGCTTGCGGGCAAGTAAAAGGCCCCGGCAATTTCTTGCCAGGGCCCATTATTTCGTTTGAAAGAAAATCAGTTGCCGACGATTACCTTGTCTTCGCGTGCGGCAAATTTGCGATTTTCCATATAAGCGGCAATTGCCTGCTCAGCCTTCGGCATGGCGCGCGCAATTGCATTTTTTTCGCAATTATACTGGTCCATGCGTTCGTTAAGCGTAAACGCACGCGGGCTTCCGCAGACCTGCTTGACAGCAAATTTGACGCGGGTCTTCAGTCGCTCTTGACCTTTTGCGGTGGACAGATCGAGATCTGCATGCCCGACTTCTTTGGTCTTCCAATCCGCCATAGCAGGAGATGATATAGCCAGCGCAGAAGCAGCCAGCAGCGATAGTGTAAACAGCTTGGGGGTCGCCACTTTGAACATCCTTTGTTTTTCACGGCCGCAGCTTTTCACCGTCGACCGATGGGAGAGGGTTGCAGGACGGACCGACATCTGTAGCTGGGGAGCATATTTGCGGACCCGACCTGCACACAAAGATGTACCCGCACTGTATTGCCCGCGCATTACACTTTCGATTAAATGCAAAGACAGTCGACATTTCGACGAATGGCGCGACCAACGAACAATCTTGTTCGACCAATGGCAAATATAGCAATTTTGTTACAACGCGTCAGATAAGTCCAGCAAGAGGGCTCGAAGGATCAGCATACATTCGGCGGCCCATACGTCCGGCAAGATACGCCATCCGCCCCGACTCGACGGCGAGCTTCATCGCAGTTGCCATTCCGACCGGATTTTTGGCTTCGGCGATTGCAGTGTTCATCAATACGCCGTCGCAGCCCAATTCCATTGCTACAGCAGCATCGGACGCAGTGCCAACGCCAGCATCGACCAGAACTGGCACCTTGGCACCTTCGACAATGAGCCGAATCGTTACGCGGTTCTGAATTCCGAGACCCGAGCCGATCGGCGCACCGAGTGGCATCACCGCAACCGCGCCTGCCTCTTCAAGTTGCTTGGCGGCAATCGGATCATCGACGCAGTAGACCATCGGCAAGAACCCTTCCTTGGCCAATACCTCGGTTGCCTTCAGCGTCTCCCGCATATCGGGATAAAGTGTTTTGGCTTCACCTAGGACCTCAAGTTTCACGAGATCCCAGCCACCCGCCTCGCGCGCCAGCCGCAGCGTTCGAACCGCGCTGTCGGCGTCGAAGCAACCGGCAGTGTTCGGCAAATAGGTGTATTTCTTGGGGTCGATGTAATCGGTCAGCATCGGGGCTTTCGGGTCCGATACATTCACGCGCCGCACAGCAACGGTGATGATCTCTGCACCAGAGGCGACCAGCGCAGCGGCGTTCTGTTCAAAATCCTTATACTTGCCGGTCCCTACAATCAGTCGTGAGTGAAACCTCCGACCGGCCACGGACCAGCTATCGCCCATTCGTTCGTCCGATTGCCCGCCGCCGACAAAGTGCACGATTTCCAATACGTCGCCCTCGGCAAGACTAACGTCGGCCAGCGTGGAACGCGCGACAATTTCGAGGTTTCGCTCGACCGCTACTTTGGCCGGATCAAGCCCGATATCGCGCACCAAGTCAGCGACACTTCCACCCGTAAGAAAACGACGTGGCTCGCCGTTGAGCGTAATGGAGATAGAATCGGTCATTGTCGGAAGGGTCATTTCGTCTCGCTTTTTACCTGCTCGCCATATAGGGTCCGATGCGCGCTATCCGCAACCACCGCCATCATAATATCGGGGGAAGTATTTTGGCTGACCGGCCTATTATTTTTGTTCTAAATGGTCCTAATCTTAATTTGTTGGGAACGCGAGAGCCTGCAATCTATGGAACTGACACGCTAGATGACATCGCCGGACGGCTCGATGATCAGGCAAGTGCCGCAAATGTCGACATTGATTTTCGCCAGTCAAACCATGAGGGCCATTTGATCGACTGGCTGCATGAAGCGCAGGCAGTCGGGGCCAAAGCGGTGCTGCTCAATGCCGGTGGCTACACACACACCTCGATTGCCATCCATGACGCAATAAAATCGATCAAGGTACCGGTAATCGAGGTCCACCTGTCAGACCCGCACAGCCGAGAAGAATTTCGGCATTTGAGTTATGTGGGTATGGCGGCAGTGTCCTGTTTTGCGGGACATGGTGCGAAGTCCTATGAACTGGCGCTGGACGCGGCGTTACAACTTTGACATTAGGCCCTGCAAAGCCAAAAAAGGGCGCAAGGAGTATAAAATGGCGGTAAAATCGGGGAACAACGGCGGAATGCAGGTCGATACGGCGCTAGTCCGTGAGTTGGCGGCCATGTTAAACGACACAGGTCTCAGCGAAATCGAGGTCGAGGATGGCGAGCGCAAGATCCGCGTATCGCGAACCATGACGGCAGTTGCAACGACTGTGGCGCCAGTACCGGTGGCGGCATCCGCCCCTGCATCAACTGCGGCGGCGCATGCTGCAGAAACAGCTCCAGCCACTGCTGCCAACGCGCTGAAATCACCAATGGTAGGTACCGCTTATCTCACCCCTGAACCCGATGCTGCGGCATTCGTCACTGTCGGCCAGCAGGTAAAGGCTGGGGATACGGTCATGATTATCGAAGCGATGAAGGTCATGAACCCTATTGTCGCGCCAAACAGCGGTACCGTCACCGACATATATGTCGAGAGTGGACAGCCCGTCGAATTTGACCAACCGCTGATGGTCATCGCGTAAATCATGGGAATCGAAAAAATCTTAATCGCCAATCGCGGTGAAATTGCGCTTCGCATTCACCGGGCGGCACATGAGATGGGGATCAAGACGGTGGCGGTGCATTCAACGGCCGACGCCGATGCAATGCACGTTCGGCTTGCCGACGAAGCCATTTGCATTGGACCGCCATCCGCGACCGACAGCTATCTCAACATCCCTGCAATTATTTCCGCGGCTGAAATCAGCCACGCCGATGCGATCCACCCAGGATACGGCTTCCTTTCGGAAAACGCGCAGTTTGCTGAAATCGTCGAGAGCCATGACATCACCTGGATTGGCCCGAAGCCAGAACATATTCGAACGATGGGTGACAAGGTCGAGGCCAAGCGCTCGGCGGGTAAGTTAGGTCTTCCCCTAGTTCCGGGTTCGGACGGCGCGATTGAGGACGTCGAGGAAGCAAAGGCAATCGCCCGCGACATCGGCTATCCGGTCATCATCAAAGCGGCGTCCGGTGGCGGTGGTCGCGGGATGAAGGTTGTCAATTCCGAAGAGGAGTTGGAAACGCAGATGCAGCAGGCGGGCAGCGAAGCCAAGGCGGCCTTCGGCGATGCCACTGTCTATCTCGAAAAATATCTCGGCAATCCGCGCCATATAGAGTTCCAGATATTCGGCGACGGTAATGGCAAGGCTATCCATCTGGGTGAGCGCGATTGTTCGTTGCAGCGTCGTCACCAAAAGGTTCTGGAAGAAGCACCGTCGCCAGTTCTATCGGCTGCGGAACGCGACCGGATGGGGATGATATGTGCCGATGCGATGGCTGATATGGGCTATCGCGGCGCTGGTACCATCGAATTCCTCTGGGAAAATGGCGAGTTCTATTTCATCGAAATGAACACCCGGTTGCAGGTCGAACATCCGGTGACCGAGATGATTACTGGCATCGATCTGGTCCGCGAGCAAATTCGCGTGGCCGAGGGCAAACCGCTTTCCTACACACAGGATCAGGTGACATTTACTGGCCACGCGGTCGAATGCCGGATCAACGCCGAAGACCCGGTCACCTTCATGCCATCGCCCGGCACCGTTAGCTGGTATCACCCACCGGGCGGCTTGTATGTCCGCGTCGATAGCGGGCTGTACCACGGTTATAAGGTGCCGCCTTATTATGACAGCATGATCGCCAAGCTGATCGTTTATGGCGCAACACGAGAAGGCTGCCTGATGCGCTTACGGCGCGCCTTGGGTGAATTTGTGATCGAAGGAATGAAGACCACAATCCCGCTTCATCAGAAATTGCTGGAAGATCCCGATTTCCAGAACGGTGATTACACGATCAAATGGCTTGAAGAATGGCTGGCGCGCGAAAACCCATGAAGCTTGGCCGCCGTGAGGTGGTCTTGGGGCTTGCAGCAGTCCCGCTCGCAACCTGTGTGCCGATGGGTCCCGACAAGGATGTGCTGTTCATCCCTGCCAAAAAGGCGGCAACGCTGGCACCCGGCGATCCGAAGCGGTTGGTGGAATTGGTCAAGCTCGATCCGTCGATCAAACTCGACATGCGCTATGCCACGACCAATAATTTTACTGGCAGAGTGCTCTATTCCGAGGCGCGAGCATTTCTGACGGCCACCGCTGCGCAAGCCGTTGTTCGTGCCAGCGCTGCGGCCAAGGCAGACGGCTTTGGTCTCAACATTTACGATGCCTATCGCCCGTGGCGGGTAACCAAGCAATTATGGGATGCAACTCCGGCGGGGCCGAAAAAGAACTATGTTGCCAATCCCAAGCGCGGTTCAAAGCACAATCGCGGCTGTGCGGTCGATTTGACTTTATATGATCTAAAGACCGGCGTTCTGGTTGAAATGCCAACCGAATTTGATGACTTTTCGGAAAAAGCGCACCGAGATTATGCCGGGGCTAGCCCCCTAGCTGTTGCCAATCGCTCGCGGCTGCAAACCTATCTCGAGTCGCAGGGATTCATCGGCCTGTCGAACGAATGGTGGCATTTCGATTTCACCGGCTGGGAAAATTATCCAGTAATGGATGTGCCATTTAACCAGGTTGCCTGATTTCCGCCGTTCATCAAAATGCTTTCTTTCATGAACATGTATGACAAGTTCAGCTACGCTTCAGAACGACTCCGGCAAAACTGACGTCAACGCAGAAGCATGGTGCGTCTGCCATTTGGAAACACCCATGAAGAAATTTATCCTGATGACATTGGTCACCGCGACGGCGCTTTCGCCAATGGCGGTTTATGCGGCAGAGGTCGTGCCGACATCGGTTCGCGCCTCGGCTGATATTGATGCAGCTTCCGATTTCCAGCGTGATGAGCGCCGCGAAGAGCGCCGGGCGGCACGTGGCGAACGTCGTGGCGGTGAGGCGCGCGCCGAACGTCAGCAAAATCGTACAGAACGACGCCAAGCCGAGCCTGCGCAAGCTGTACCCGTCCAGACCAACCGTGCTGAACGACAGCGCGATGTTTCCCGGGGCGAGCGCCGCGATGCAAGTCAACAAGGCCGCTATTACGATCGCAATCGCGATGGCAATCTGGACCGTCGTTGGGATCAGAACCGTGACGGCAATCTCGACCGCAATTTTGATCGCAACCGTGACGGCCGACTGGATCGCCGTTTGGATCGCAACGACGACGAGCGGATTGACCGTCGGTATGACCGTAACCGCAATGGCGACATCGACCGTCGGTATGACCGGAACAATGACAATCGCGTAGACCGTTCGTACAATAACCGCGGTGACCGGTGGAGCAACAACTGGCGCAACGACAATCGCTACGACTGGCGTGGTCATCGCAACCAGTATCGCAATCAATATCGTCCCGGTCGCTATTATTCGCCCTATCGCGGCCATAGCTACAGCCGGATAAGCATCGGCTTCTCGCTTGGCTCTGGTTATTATGGTTCACGCTACTGGATCAATGATCCGTGGCAGTACCGCCTGCCAGCCGCTTATGGTTCATACCGCTGGGTGCGCTATTATGACGATGTCTTGCTCGTCGATTTGCGCAATGGTCGGGTAGTCGACGTTATTCGCGATTTCTTCTGGTAAGCAAAACGCCAGAACAGCAACGAGCCGGGCCGCGAAAGTGGCTCGGCTCTTTTTTACCTTGTAACATCTCGCCAAGCTGACCAATCTCCCACCCATCGCGTCAGGGAGAGAGATAATGATCCGCCGCATATTATTCACCACCGCCAGCCTTGCCATGGCCGCGCCGGTTTGTGCCGCAACACAAGCGGTGATCGTCGGCAATCTCATCGCCGATGCTTCAAGCGGACCAACCGGCCCGGCTGTTATCCTTGTCGAAGACGGACGTATCAAGGAAATCGCCAAGGGCAGCAACAATCCCTTTCAGGCCGATAGCGTTGTCGACCTGTCTGCAAAAACGGTAGTACCGGGCCTTATCGACTTGCATGTTCACCTCACCGGCGATCCTGGCGGTGATTTTCGGGACGAAGCCGTCGATCCCGACGAATGGGGCGTGGTGATGGGTGTTAAGAACGCCGCGCTGACGGTCAAGGCAGGGTTCACGACGGTGCGTGAGGCAGGCTCTGCGCAAAATACTGCGTTTGTACTTCGTCGAGGTACCTCTGAAGGTAAAATCGTCGGACCGCGCATCATTGCGGCGGGACCAGCGCTGTCCATTGTCGGTGGCCATGGCGATGTTACCGGCTTCCGCAAAGATGTTCTGGCCGCGCTCGACACTGGCTATACGTGTACAGGTCCGCTTGAATGTGCCGAGAAGGTTCGCAAGGCTTCGAGACTTGGTGCCGACATCATAAAGATTACTGCAACCGGCGGCGTATTGTCGCAGCAAGGTCGCGGGCTTGAGGCGCATTTTACCGACGCCGAAATGAGATCGATTGCTGACACGGCACATTCACTTGGCCTCAAGGTCATGGCACATGCCCATGGAGCGCGCGGGATCGAGGCAGCTTCGGCGGCAGGCATCGATACTATCGACCACGGCACATTCGCTGATGATGCGGCACTCAAGGTTATGAAGGCGAATGGCACCGTGCTCGTTCCAACGTTGATGGCATTGGAAGGCGTGCGGGCCCGGTTGGGCAAGGGCATCTACACGCCTACAGTCGAAGTCAAGGCACGTCAGGCACTGGAAGTGGCAGGACGTCAGGTTACCCGCGCCAAGGCAATTGGTGTCACGATCGGTTTCGGTACCGATGCCGGTGTTTTCGAACATGGGGCCAATGGCGGAGAATTCGCGTTGATGGTCAAGGCTGGGATGACCGGGAGTGAGGCCCTGGCCAGTGCTACGACGATTGCCGCTCAAACGCTTGGTATGGAGAATGAAATCGGCAAGATTGCTGTGGGTTATTCAGCCGACATGGTTGCCGTCGCCGAAAATCCGCTGACCAACATTCGCACTCTCGAAAAACCTGAATGGGTCATGGTAAGAGGGCGCATTGTCCCCTGATTCGGTTTTGGATATGTTAGCAGAAGCACCAGACGCAAAATTCGATCCCAATAACGATCCGGCAAAGCTGGCGCGGATTGGAACGCATGTCACAAAGCGTCTCAACGCCAATCCGCTGGTTCAGCAAGTTGAGCACCCTGATGCGCAGATTTATCTCTATCAGGGTTTCCTGAGTGCCGCCGACTGCAAGACGCTGATAGGCAAGATCGACGCCGACGCCGTCCCGTCAACGCTTTATAAAGGCACTGAACAGGCGGGCTTTCGCACCAGCTATAGCTGCCACCTCAACCGATGGGACGCCTTTGTCGCAAAGGTCGAGGCGAGGATGAGTGATGTTCTGGGTATCGACAACGACTATGCCGAAACAATGCAGGGGCAGCGTTACCAGGTGGGCCAAGAATTCAAGTCGCATCACGATTTTTTTCACCCCAGCCAAAGCTATTGGGAACAGGAAGGTCCTGCTGGCGGACAGCGTAGCTGGACCGCGATGATTTTTCTCAATGAACCGGAAGAGGGCGGAACGACGGAGTTTCCGCATTTGGGCCTTGGCGTACGACCGCAAGCCGGAATGATGCTAATTTGGAACAATGTGAAGCCTGACGGCACATTAAATTACAAAACACTCCACACAGGAACACCTGTTTTAAAAGGCGTCAAGCACGTCATCACGAAATGGTATCGACAGAATAATTGGCTCGAGATTACCACGGCCAAAGCTTGAACCTGCGTCTCAGGCTTTGTCCAAGACCGTCCTCAGCTTTGCTGCCAGCGCCGCTGCAGTGTAAGGCTTAGCCAGAAACTCGGTGCCCTGATCCAGTACGCCATTATGGACCACCGCGTTTCGCGTATAACCGGTTGTGTAGAGTATTTTGATGCCTGGACGCAGCTTCGATGCTTCATCTGCCATAACCCGACCCGTCATGCCCGGCATCACTATATCGGTGAAGATGAGGTCGACGCGATCATCGCGGGTCAATACCGTCAACGCTTGTGCGCCGCCTGATACCTCGATCACTTCATAACCAAGGTCGCGAATAAGCTGTACCGAGACTTCGCGCACCTGCGCGTCATCCTCTACCACGAGCACGGTTTCGCCCGATTTTGCGGTGGGCCATTCGCTTGGATTCACCTTTGAAACATCGGCAACCTCGTCCTTCCCGAGATAGCGCGGCAGGTAAAGTTTTACTGTCGTGCCTTCACCCATTTCAGAATAGATCTTTATGTGTCCACCCGATTGTTTGACGAAACCGAACACTTGGCTGAGTCCGAGGCCAGTCCCTTTGCCGACCTCTTTCGTCGTATAAAAAGGGTCAAATGCGCGCTCGATTACTTCGGGAGTCATGCCAGTACCGCTGTCAGTTACGCTCACGAGAACATATTGACCGGCGGCTACCTCGGAATTGGCATCTGCATAATTCTCGTCCAAATGGCAGTTATGCGTTTCGATGGTGAGCTTGCCGCCACCACCTATTTCATCGCCTTGCATCGCATCGCGCGCGTTGACGCATAGATTGAGGATGGCATTTTCAAGCTGGGGGGCATCGATATGCGTCCGCCATAGTCCACCGGCCAAAACCGTTTCGACCTCGATCTGTTCGCCGATGGTCTGCCGCAACAGCTCCGACATCCCGCTGACCAGACGATTGGCACTCACCGGCTCCGGCGCAAGCGGCTGTTGCCGCGAAAAAGCGAGCAATCGGGCGGTCAGTTGCGCGGCCCTGTTGGCACCCTCTTCGGCATGTTGAATGCTTGCCAATGCCTTGTCCGGGTCGGTCTTCAGCCGCCGTTTTACAATTTCGAGTGACCCCAATACGACCGCAAGCATGTTATTGAAATCATGCGCGATGCCGCCAGTAAGCTGACCTATGGATTCAATCTTCTGCATCTGGCGGACTTGAGCCTCCGCCTTTTCCCGCTCAGCGACCTCTTGCTGCAGCGTTGCGATAGCAGTCTGCAATTCTGATGTGCGTTCTGCAACCTTCGCCTCAAGTCCTTCGTTCGCAGCCTTCAATGCCTCTCGTGCATCAATTGCATCCTGGACATCGCTGCAGGTACCGATCCATTGCTGTATCTTGCCGTCTGCGTCGCGCACGGGGGTTGCCCGGCACATGAACCACCGAAAATTACCATCTTGCCCCCGAAACCTATATTCGGCGGCGTAAGGCTGGTTAGTTGCGACCGCGGTTTGCCAAGCTTTTTCTGGAATTTGCCGGTCATCGCGGTGCACAGTGCGTGCCCATCCAATACCCAACAATTCCTCATTCGACTTGCCGGTATATTGCTGAAATGCCGTGTTGGTGTAGGTAATTTGGCCTTCGTTGTCTGTGATGAAAATGAAAGCTGGCGCGGTTTCACTCAGGGTGCGGAAGCGCTCTTCGCTTGCCTTAAGCGCGGCCAATGCGGCCCGGTCAGCGGTGACGTCAATCGATACGCCTGCCAGTCCGATAATCTGACCCTCGGCATCGCGCAGCGGCGTTTTTGTTGAGCGAAACAGCCGCGTCTGACCATCCGGGCTCGTAAATTGTTCATCGGTTATTTCTGTGGTGCCGCCCGCCATGACACGGCGATCGATGGCATCTATATGCTCGGCCTGTGCGCGATCAGGGTTATATTCAACGGTGAGTTTTCCCAGCAGTTGGTCGAGTGACATGCCGATTGTCTCGAGCGTGCTGGGGTTGGCATAGGTGATGCGCCCTTCGCGGTCTTTCGCGTAGATGAGGTCTGGAATTGCGGAACCGACCGCTGTCACAATGGCGGCTGCGCGGAAAGCAGCCAAATCAGCCTCGCGCAGCTTTTGTGCCAGATCCCTTTCAGCCTCCAAAGCAGCGTTGCGTAACTGCGACCTTGTCGCCGTGATCAGTGTTTGTATGCCGTAGACAATCATAGCCAGCATCAACACCAGCAACGCCGCTATCAGCATGTCAGATTTCTGACGCGCCAGTCTTTGTGCAGCGCTTCGCTCATTGAGAAGGCGGTTTTCAAGGCGATTGATTTCGTCAATCATCGCCTGTGCGCCTGCCATGGACGAATATCCCTCACCTGGCCGGACAAGCTGGACCGCACTGGCTTGGTTGCCACCCACATATAATTCAATCGCCTGACGTAACCGAAAGACGCGCTGGTTTAAAACAAGGCCCAGTTCTTCGATATTGTCCTGCTGCTCTGGATTATCCCGTGTCAGCGACTTGAGCCGAGCAAATTCACGCGGCAGCGTATTCGCGCCTTCGTTAAATTTGGTCAGAAACTGTTGGTCATTTGTGAACAGATATCCGCGACTGCCAATTTCGGCTTTATCGAGGGCCGATGCGAGTTTCTGGGTCTGTAGCAACACCTGAAAACTGTGCTTTTCCTGAACGGCTGCGGTCTCTCGCTGCTCGCGGCTTGAGGCAACGGAAAAAGCAACGACAACACCCGCAACAATCAAGACGAAACCTGCCACGATAGCCCGCCAGTTCAGCCGCGAAGCAGGCCGGCCTTCACCAACACCGATAATAGCCTGCTTCATCGTTCCTCCAGCCTGCAAATGGTCTGTATAGGCAATTCAGCCCAAGCGACGGCGGTCTTGCATAAAGCTGCGAGGCTTCAAAGCATCAATTGAATGGTCCTCAAAATTCACTGGGCTTTGCGCACTGCCGTTTCGAGGTCGGCAAGGCTAAACGGCTTATTCAGGCTCGCTGCTTTCAGCTCGGCAAATCGGGAGTCAGTCGCTTCATAGCCAGTCATCAACACTGCCTTCAGTCCCGGGACAATTTTCCGGCTTTCGCAAATCAGCTCCATTCCGTCCATTTCAGGCATTCGAAAATCGCTAACAATTAGGTCAAAATCGGGATTTTCCACCAGTATTTCTAGTGCCTGCTTGCCCGAACTTGCCTCGGTCACATCATGGCCAAGTTCATCGAGCATGACTGCAGTGCCCGCACGAACGAGCATCTCATCATCTATCAGCAAAACTTTACTGCCAATTTCAGACTTCGCATTCACATCATTTCCTTCCATGCCCAGCGAAGCGGATAAGGCCAAACACATCATTCGGATATGCGCCACGCATAGTCGGAGCGGACACGCTTGCAACATATGCGTTGCCGTCCGTCGAAATTATGTTGCGGCTTGTCACGTCTGCGCGGAAACGACCAGCGTGGAACGCTGTACTTTACGGCGCGATATCCTTTGGAGAAATTGTCGATGAAAACCGCTAAAATCCTGCTCTTGGCAACGTCCGCATTGGTCGCATTCGCAACGCCAGCTGCATTTGCGCAAGATAGTTCCGCAACATCGGTTGCTGAAGCCAGTGCAACCGAAAACCAGAAGCTGACTGCATTATTTGCAGCCGATGACGAGAACAATCTTAAACGGAATCCTCTCAACGCGCTGTTTAGAGGCGATATGCGCTATGCTGACCGGTTTGGCGATTTTATCAGCGATGAATATTTTGCCAATGAAGGGAAGGCAGCCGAGACCAATCTGGAGAATTTGAAGGCCATTGATCGTGAAAAGCTGAATGCGACTGACAAAATCGCCTATGACGTGTTCAAGCAAAATCAGATCGATGCCCTGAAGGGACTGTCAAAAGAAATTATGGACCTGACCGTGGTTCGCCCACTGAATCATTTCTTCGGCTTCCATACATTCTATCCTACCTTTGCCAGCGGCAAGGGCGCAGCACCGTTCAAGACCGTGCAGGACTATGAAAATAATCTGAAGCGTCACAAGGAGTTCATCGTCCTGATGGACCGGTCAATTGATCGCTTCCGGCAGGGGATGGCTTCGGGCGTTTTTGAAACCAAAATGACGATAACCAACGTTATCGACCAGCTCAACACACAGCTGGCCCAAAAGACCGAGGAATCGCCTTATTTCGGGCCCGTACTTCAGTTCCCCGAAGGCTTTAGCGACGCCGATAAAACCCGCCTGACCGCGGAATATCGGGACGTTGTTGAAAAGGGTCTTTATCCTGCCAACGCCCGTCTTCGTGATTTCCTTCGCGACAGCTATTTGCCGCTTTCCCGCGAGCAAGTCGGCCTATCAGCGATGAAGGGCGGTGAAGGCCTCTACCAATATCTGATCGAGCAGACGACCACGCTTCCACTCAAGGCAGACGACATTCACAATCTGGGGCTTTCCGAAGTTGCCCGTATCAAGACGGGCATGGACGCGATCAAGAATGAAGTTGGCTTCAAGGGCACACTGCCGGAGTTTTTCGAACATTTGAGAACTGATCCAAAGTTCAAACCAAAAAGCCGGGAAGGCCTGACGCAAGGCTATTATGACATAGGGAAAACCGTTGACTCAAAAATCTCGAGCCAGTTCAAATTTCTTCCGAAGGCACCACTGGAAATAAAGCCATATGAGGAATTCCGGGAGAAATACGAGGCCGGCGGCAGTTATCAAAATGGCACTCCTGATGGTTCGCGCCCCGGGACTTTCTACTTCAACGCGTATGACCTTGCCAGCCGGACCACACCGGGCATGACCACGCTCTATTTGCACGAAGGGGCGCCGGGCCACCATTTCCAGATCAGCATCGCCCAGGAAAACGAGAAGCTTCCGGCCTTCATGCGCTTTGGCGGCAACACCGCTTATGTCGAAGGCTGGGCATTATACTCCGAGACGTTGGGGTATGATATGGGTCTCTTCAAAGACCCCTATCAGCGCTTTGGGACTCTGTCGGATGAAATGCTCCGCGCTATGCGGCTTGTCGTCGATACCGGCATTCACAGCAAGGGCTGGACCCGTGATCAGGCAATCGAATATATGATGGCGAACAGCGATATGGGCAGAACCGATGCGACTGCAGAGGTCGAACGTTACATTGCCATTCCATCGCAAGCGCTCGCCTATAAAATTGGTGCGCTGACAATTTTGCGGCTGAAGGACAAAGCCAAAAAAGAACTGGGGACAAAGTTCGATGTTCGCGAATTTCATAATCAGGTGCTGAACACTGGCGCACTGCCTCTGGCGGTACTCGAAAAGAAAATCAACGACTGGATTGCGGCTTCAAAGTAAACCCCATAAGCTCTCCGTTGCGAGGTAAGTAACGGGGAGCTTATGCTAGTAAAGTTCATCAGAGCAATTCTTTGCGTCGGCGCACTGTTCATGGCGAACTCGGCCAGAGCCGAGTGGCACGAAGCCAGTAGCGATCACTTTCTGATCATTGCCGACCAGAATGAAAAAGACGTTCGCGAATTCACCGAGCGCTTGGAGAGATATCATAGCGCATTGTTAACCGTGCTGGGCCGCCCCAACGAAAAACCGAGCGCGTCGAACCGTGTGACAATTTACGTTGTTCGTAACACGAGCCAAGTCCAGAAACTCGCAGGCGACAAAAGCGGATTTTTGCGAGGTTTTTACCAAGCGCGCGCTGGCGGCTCCGTCGCATTTACATCCAGAGTGGAGAGTGAAGGCAGTGCCATAACGCAGAGCGAGCAAGTGCTTTTTCACGAATACGCCCATCATATCATGCATGGTGCAAGCGAATGGGCCACACCACGCTGGATGAGCGAAGGTTTCGCTGAGTTCTTTTCCACTGCGCGCTTTGAAAAAAATGGAGGAATGGGCATTGGGCTTCCCGCGTTGCATCGCGCCGGCGAGTTAATGCACGCCAAAGATGTCCCGATCGAAGCGTTGCTTGACCATGACACCTATCAAAAGCGCAAGACAAAGACTTATGATGAATTTTATGGCCGCAGCTGGCTCTTATATCATTATCTTCAGCTTTCGGGCAAACGACCTGGGCAATTGTTGAAATACCGTGTGTCGCTTGCCAACGGCGCCCGCGAGCTAGAGGCTGCTCAGAATGCGTTTGGCGACCTCAAGTTGCTCGACAAGGAATTGAATTCCTATCTCAACCAGTCGCGCATGAGTTATCTTCCAATTGCTGGCGAAAAGCTATCCGTGGGAACCATCACGGTACGTAAAATGCGTGCGGCAGAGGCTGCTATCATGCCAGTGGTTCTAGAATCGAAAAGAGGGGTCAACGAAATCACAGCCAAAGAACTTCTCCCCAAAGCTCAGGCCATCGCCGCGATATATCCCGATGATCCCGCAGTGCTAGCAGCGCTTGCAGAAGCGGAGCATGACGCTGGAAATTTCCAAACGGCGTTAACCGCAGCCGATAAAGCACTAATCGCTGCTCCCACGCTCGTAAATGCGCATGTTCAGAAGATATATGCGCTATCCCGTATGGCCGAAGATGCGACTGACCCGGATACCGCGTGGAAGCAGGTCCGCAAAGCGGTTACAGCGCTAAACAAGGTTGAAACCGACCATCCGGTCCCGCTGATATATTATTATCGCAGCCTGAAGTCCGCCGGGAGAGACATCACTGAAGTTGCGGCGCACGGACTGGAGCGGGCATTGCAACTTGCGCCTTATGACCAGAATGTACGCTGGCAAGTGGTGCAGCAAATGGTCGATGAGAAAAATTACTCTCTGGCCTATCGGACATTAATGCCATTGGCGAATGATCCGCACAATCGGGGCGACAATAACCCTGCAGTTGCGCTGCTGGCTGATGTGAAGCAAAAGTGGGAGGTGCAGGCAGCAGAGGCTGCATCTACCAAGGCTGTTGCGCCTGCCGCAAAATAACATTCATTATCCGTTCAAACCTGCTCCGACATTTAGCGAAAGCTGTACGGAGGAAATCAATGCGCCACCTCATAATGTTTGCCTTGGCCTGCATGGCGATCTCTCCGCTGCATGCGAAACCGGCAAATCCGCTTATTGATTTTGGCGGATTTTCCGACCTCACGGCAGAAGTGGCACCCTATCGATCTGCGCGTCTTGTCAATCTGCGTGACTTTAACGCGAGAGCCAGCCGACCAGAAACCCTGATATTGGATGCACGGTCTGCGCAGGCATTCAAGGAAGGTCATATTGAAGGCGCGGTTAACCTGCCGCTGCCAGACTTTACCGCAGATCGACTGGCCGAGGTGATCGGTACGGATCCTGACCGCGAAATTCTCATTTATTGCAATAACAACTTCACAAACAATCGGCGGCCGGTGGTCACCAAACGGATCCAGTTAGCGCTGAACATCCAGACCTTCATCAACCTTTACGGTTATGGCTATCGCAACGTCTATGAGCTGGGCGAAGCGGTGGATATGGATTCGCCACAAGTGAGCTGGGTGGCAGGTCCAGCCAGCTGAGTTGATTGCACGATGGATATGAACTAGCCCTGCCGGCTACAGGGAGAGAAAATATGCCGAGCTTTGTGGCCAGCCTGACTGGCTTTGTGTTGCGTACGACAGGCATTTATCGGCGAATGTATGCTGGCGGGCCGCAATTTCGGGAGAATATAGCCAAGGTCAGGACACAAAGACTGGCCGAACCGGATGCAAAGGCGCGCGCCGCGTTGATGGTCGAACAACGCGAATTTGGCGGGCGGCCAGTCTGGTATCTCGCGCCGAAAGATCGCGAGCCGAGTGTGCATGTGCTGTTCTGGCATGGCGGCGGCTATGTCTATCCGGCAACGCCTCTGCATTGGGCATTTCTGGCAAATATGGCAAAGATTCATGGCTGGGCGATTACCGCACCACTTTATCCGCTTGCGCCCGAGAGCGATGCGATGGCCACCACCCAATGGGCACTGGATTTTTATCGCGATTATGTTGCCGGGCGGGATGGGAAACCTTTTATCATGTCCGGAGATTCAGCTGGCGGCGGATTGACGGCGGCAGTCGCACAGTTGGCAAGAAACTCGCTGCTTCCCCTACCTTCTGCGCTGATCCTGATCTGCCCCTGGCTCAACCTTGATCCTGCACACCCCGATCAGGCCCAAGTGGAACCGCGCGACGGCATATTGACAGTCAGCGGGATTTCCGATGCCGGGCAGCTTTACGCTGGGGCTCTGGCTTTGAACGACCCCCGCTGCAGTCCGATTTTTGGCAACTGGGATGGTCTGCCACCTATTCTCTCTTTTGGAGGCGGAGATGACATTCTGGTAACCGACGGGCGTGCGCTTAAAGACAGATTACCGTCGGTCAAACATATCGAAGTGGCAGCTATGTTGCACGATTGGCCATTATTCAGTTTCCGTGAGTCGCGCGCCGCACAAGCACAGATGGCGGAGTTCGCAATCCGCGCTGTGACGTAACGCATTTGGCGGTATCGTGGCTTTGGGCTATTGTTCCTGTCTGATGGAGAAGTTTGCAACATGCCCGCGGTAAAAGCCGCCAACCCGCGGAAGGTTTTCGGCACCGAAGACTGGGCTGCTATTACTACCCTGTCGCATTGGCGCGGTATGTGGCTTGTGCTGCACGCTTGGCTAGTCGTGGCCTTAGCTGCTTTTGGCGGCGCATTGGCTTGGGATTATCATTGGCTTGCGGGACTATTGCTAACGCCAGTCGTTCTCGCCGTGCTGGGGGGCAGGCAATTAGGGCTTGCGATCCTGATGCACGACGGCGCGCACGGGTTGCTGCACCCTAACCGCAAACTCAACAATTTCCTCGGACAATGGCCCACAGGCGCGGCGACGGGTAGCGACCTTCATGCCTATCGAGCATATCATTTAACTCATCACCGTTTTACCCAAAAACCCGAAGATCCTGACCTGTCGCTGTCAGCCCCCTTCCCGACCAGCCGCGATAGTCTTCGGCGCAAGGCCGTGCGTGACCTGACCGGGCAGACCTTTTTCAAACAACGCAAATCGCAGTTTGCGACTGCATGGCGCGGGATGAAGGCAATGCTGAGGCATGAGAGCGGCGACGGCATTCGCGACACCAGCGCAGGCCGTGCGCTTAACCTGCAAAGCCGCAGCGGCATCGACGCGCCGGTCACCAATGTTGACGGCGCGAAGACAACAGCAAAAACGGTTGGACGGTTTATGGCAGTGCAGGCAATGTTGCTGATAATCTCGCTTCTGTTCTGGGGCTGGGTACCTTTCCTGTTGTGGTTCGTAGCACTCGCCACCACCTTCCAGCTGTTCCTGCGCATCCGCAATATTGCAGAGCATGCCTGCACAACCACGGGTAGCGACGACCCGTTCAGTCATGCACGAACGACCTATGCGAACTGGCTCGAGCGGACGACGGTTGCGCCTTATTGGGTGAATTTCCATAGCGAGCATCATCTGTTCATGGGCGTGCCGTGCTACAGTCTCCCGCGTGCGCATGCATTGCTCGGCAAAAGCAATTATCACCAACGAATGACGATTGAGCCTAATTACCTCTCGGTATTGCGACGGGTTACAGCCACCCAGCCCGCTTGAAGCGGACATAAAGCGACAGGCAGATCGTCGCCATAACGCCTACAATCAAGAAATAACCATATTCCCAGCGCAGCTCGGGCATATGTTCAAAATTCATGCCGTAAATCCCGGCAATCGCCGTTGGTACCGCGAGGATCGCAGCCCATGCCGCCAACTGCCGCGTAATCGCGCCTTGCCTTTGCTGCTCCAGCAAGCCGCTGGTTTCAATAACCGAAGTCAGCGTATCCCGCAGCCCCTCGACGCGGTAAACCAGCCGTCGGACATGGTCGAGCAGGTCACGCATATAGGGGTAGATGTTCGCGTCGATCTGCGGCAGCTCGAGATTGATGAAGCGGCTGGTCAAGTCTTCGGTAGGACCCAGGATACGCTGCAACCGGAAAAGTTCGCGCCTCAACATGAAGATGCGCCCGGTTTCAGTTGCGCTCAGGAAATTCTTGATAGCGCGATCCTCCATCGCGAGGACCTTTTCTTCCATCATGTCGGCCAGATCGCCATAGCCGTCGACGATGAAGTCAAGGATCGCGTGGAGCACATAATCCGGTCCTTGCTTCAACAGCCAAGGCGTCGCCTCAAGCTGTGCGCGCACGGGGCTGTGCGCCCGGTCGGAACCGTGACGCACGGTGATGATGAACTGCCGCCCCATGAAGATCGCAGTGTTGCCATAAATGATTTTGTCGCCTTCGAGGCGCGGTGTGCGGATTACCAAAAACAGATGATCGCCATAGACCTCGACCTTTGGCAAATGCTTGGGGTCCAGTGCATCCTCGACCGCCAGCGGGTGAAGGCCAAAATGATCCTGAATACGTTTCAGCGCGCCGTCGTCGGGCTCATGCAATCCGATCCACATGAAGTCGGCGGGCTTGTCGATATGCGGGATCGGCTTCGACAGGTCGATCTCGGCCGCGACCTTGCCGTCATGATACAGCTTGGCCGCAATCGTCGTCATGCGAGCGCCTCGGCGATCAGCTTGCGGCTGTTGTCGATGCCATAGAGCGCAATGAAGCTGCCCATGCGTGGACCTGCGCTGGAACCAAGCAAGGTTTCGTAGAGCGCCTTGAACCAGTCGCGCAAATTCTCAAATCCGCCCTCGTTGCCGATGGTGTAGACGATATTCTGGATGTCCTCAGCGGTTGCCTCGGCGGACAACCCTGCCAGTTCGCGGTCCAGCCGTTCGAGCGCTGCAACTTCATTACCCTCCGGCTTGCGCCGCTTCAGCGTCGGCGCAATAAAATCGCGGTTATAGGCAAGCGCCAGCGGCACCAGCTTGGCGAGGTCGGGCTGCGCGTCAGGCCTCGCGTCTTCGACATAATTACCGAGATAGCTCCATACCTGCTCCTCGGTCGCTTCTGCACCCATCACCCCGACCAGATTGAGCAACAACCCAAAGGTCACCGGCGGCGCACCTACCGGCACTGGTTCAGGTTTGGCCCGGTGGATGTGGTGCACCGGATTACCGAGCTGTTTGTCGAGTTCTTGGCCCGCATAATTACCGCGAAACTGGAAATATTCGTCCACCGCGCGCGGGATAACACCCATATGCAGCGCCTTCGCTTTACGCGGTTCGCGGTAGATATAGAAAGCGAGGCTCTCGTCGGTGCCATAGGTCAACCATTGGTCGAGGGTCAGACCATTGCCCTTCGACTTCGAAATCTTCTCGCCCTTTTCGTCGAGAAACATCTCGTAATTGAAGCCCTCTGGCGGGCGGGCGCCTAAAGCGCGCGTGATCTTCGAGCTTTGCGTGACGCTGTCGATCAAGTCCTTGCCCGACATCTCGTAATCAACGCCAAGCGCGACCCAGCGCATCGCCCAGTCCACCTTCCACTGCAGCTTCGCCTGCCCACCAAGAATCGACTGAGTCACACGTTCGCCTTCATCCTCGAACGAGATCAGCCCGGCCGCGGCATCGACCACAGTAACCGGCACCTGCAAAACGATGCCCGATTTCTGGCTAACCGGCAGCACCGGCGAATAGGTGGCCTGTCGTTCCTTGCCCAAAGTCGGCAGCATGATGTCCATGATGTCCTGATAGTGGAGCAGCACTTTCTTCAACGTCTCGTCGAAGCGCCCGCTGGCATATTCGACGGTTGAGGACAGAAACTCGTAATCGAATCCGAAGCGGTCGAGAAATTCGCGCAACCGCGCATTATTGTGATGCGCAAAGCTTTCATGCGTTCCGAACGGATCCGGAATGCGCGTGAGCGGCTTGCCCAGATGCTCGGCGAGCATCGCCTGATTGGGCAGATTATCCGGGACCTTGCGAAGCCCGTCCATGTCGTCGGAAAATGCGATCAGCTTGGTCGGCGTGTCGCTCATTTCCTCAAACGCGCGGCGCACCATCGTCGTGCGCAAGACCTCATTGAAGGTACCGATATGCGGCAGACCCGAGGGTCCGTAACCCGTTTCGAAAATGATCGGCGCGCCATTTGGCTTGCCGTCCGGATAGCGTTTCAGCAACCGCCGCGCCTCTTCATAAGGCCATGCTTTCGAAGCCATTGCGAGGTCACGGAGTTCAGTCACTTGTTGCTCTTTCGTTCTGTTTGCGCCTATCTGGGGCGGTGCAAACTCCCCTAGCCTTTCCAGCGCTTCATGCAAGCCATGCCGGTATCTGGCTGGCCACGCCCGACGGGCAAGTGCGGACGGTCGGCAAGGGGCAGGCTGTGGGACGGGCGGCTGAGACGCCTTTGGTGATGCTCAACGCTCCTTTGGTCGCGCAACGGTTGGGTTATGCGGAATTATCGGGGCTGGATTTGCTGGAGCTATTTGCCTTTGTGCATCCGGCGCGGTTTGTCGTGCCGACGGCGAAGGGGTTGGCAGGGGTGCTTGGTGTGGCGGCGCCAGCAAATGATGAAGCCATCGCACCTTTCCTTCTCATCGCCGCGCAAAAACTGCTGGCCACGCTGACTGACCCCTATTGGCCAGAGCGAGAGGGCGCGTGGGATGCGGCGCAGAATTTGGCACGGTTGCGCTGGCCTTGGGCGAATATTGTCGCTCGCTATCTGGCCAAGCCGGAAAAGCCCGAGCGATGGTTATTCTCAAAACTCCCTGAATGGGAGGAGGCCCCACTGCGCACGCCTCCGCGCGTGGTCTCATTGACCCCCGATGCCGTTCAGGCCCAACTTGCTTCGCTTGTCGGCGGCGACGCTGAAACCCGCCAAGGCCAGCGCGACTTTGCTCAGGCCGCCGCGCGGATATTCGCGCCGCGTGCGCGCAAGGGAGAACCGAATATGGTGCTGGCCGAGGCTGGCACCGGCATTGGCAAGACTTTGGGCTATCTTGCACCTGCTTCGCTGTGGGCCAGCACCGCCGATGGCGCGGTGTGGATTTCGACCTTTACCAAGGCGTTGCAGCGCCAATTGGTACGCGAGGCGAAACGGATTTACCCCGATGATGAAACCTTCAAATCAAAGGTTGTGGTTCGCAAGGGGCGCGAGAATTATCTGTGCCTGCTGAATCTGGAGGATGCATTGCAGGGCGGCTTTGCAGGACGTGCCGCGACGCTCGCACATCTGGTGGCGCGCTGGGCAGCCTATACCAAGGACGGCGATATGATTGGCGGCGATTTGCCCGGCTGGCTGCCGACTTTATTCCGGCGCAACGGTTCGACTGCGCTAACCGACCGGCGCGGTGAGTGCATTTATGCCGGATGTCCGCATTACAAGAAATGCTTCATTGAACGCGCCGCGCGGGCCAGCGTCCATGCTGATATTGTCATCGCCAACCATGCATTGATGATGGTCAATGCAGCGCGCGGGCGTGACGAGGTGAGTAGGCCGACGCGGATCATCTTCGACGAAGGCCACCATCTTTTTGATGCCGCAGACTCAATGTTTGCCGCTGCGCTGACCGGGCAAGAGACGGTGGAATTGCGCCGCTGGGTTATCGGTCCCGAAGGCAAGGCACGCGGGCGGCGGCGCGGATTGGCGGCACGGCTCGCCGATGTCGCATCCTATGACGAGGAGGGCGGCCTTGCTATCGAAATGGCAAGGATTGCGGCGGAGGCTTTGCCCGGCGATGGCTGGTTGGGCCGGGTAGCGGAAGGCATGCCTTCGGGACCCGTCGAGCGCTTGCTCGCGGCCATTCGGGTAATGGTATTTGCCCGCGACGAGAGCAATGCGGCGGAGGCTGGCTATGGTCTCGAAACCGAATTGGCCGATCCCGATGCGGCGGTGGTCGATGCGGTGGCCGACACACAGATCGCGCTCGAAGCGCTGGCGCGACCGTTGACCATCTTGGGACAGCGACTGGAGGCAATGATATCCGATCCGCCCGACTGGCTCGACGGTAGTGCGAGGGCTCGGGTCGAAGGTGCGATGGCGAGTCTTGGTTGGCGGATTGACACCTTACGCGCGTGGATTGCGATGCTGGCACGTGCAGTTGGACCGGTCGATCCCGATTTTGTCGACTGGCTGGCCATCGACCGGTTCGAGGGCCGCGATATGGATATCGGGATGCACCGGCACTGGCTCGACCCGATGAAGCCCGTTGCCGATATTGTGCTGAAACCCAGCCATGGCGTGCTGGCGACTTCGGCAACGCTCAGAAGTGGCGGTGATTGGGCCAATGCCGAAGGCCGGACAGGCGCGGTGCATCTCGATCACAAGGCCGACCATTTTTCCGCGACCAGTCCGTTTGATTATGCGGCGCAAGCCGAAGTCCTGATCGTCACCGACGTAAAGCGCGGCGACATGGCGGCGCTCGCCGGAGCCTATTCGTCACTAATTAGTGCGTCCGGCGGCGGCGCCCTCGGGCTGTTCACCGCGATCCGGCGATTGCGTTCCACTTATGCGCGGATTGCCGACCGATTGGCGCGCGACGGGCTTCCCTTATATGCCCAACATGTTGACCCGATCGACACCGGAACGCTGGTAGATATTTTCCGTGATGACAGCCATGCGAGCTTGCTCGGCACCGACGCGCTGCGCGACGGGGTCGACGTGCCCGGCCATTCTCTGCGGCTCGTTATCATGGAACAGGTGCCGTGGCCGCGCCCCGACATCCTTCATCGCGCACGGCGGCTGGCTTATGGTGGCACCGATTATGACAACCGGATGATCCGCGCGAAACTGGCACAGGCGTTTGGGCGGCTGATCCGCAGTGCAGGTGACAAGGGGCATTTCGTTTTGCTGTCGTCCGCCGTACCAAGCCGATTGCTGACTGCCTTCCCGCCCGGGACACCGGTGCGCCGCGTAACGCTGGAGGAAGCGGTTAGGTCCATTAAATCAGGTCTTTCGCCTGCAACAAATTTGGGGCAGGACGCGGATCAGACCCTGCAAGAAGGTAACCCGATTTGACGCTGACCCTGACTTTGCTACGCCACGCCAAATCAAGCTGGGACGATGCGATTCCCCGCGATTTTGATCGACCATTGAACAAACGCGGCGAGAAGGCTGCGGTTGTCGTCGGCAAATGGGCCAAGCAAAACGGCATCACCTTCGATCATGTCGTCGCCAGCCCGGCGGTCCGCGTCATCGATACAATCGACCAGTTCGTAAAAGGCAGCGGGATGCGTATCGACGCGAACTGGGACCGGCGCATCTACCTCGCGTCCTCTGCGACCTTGATGGATGTGCTGCGCGACCAGCCCGATAGCGCGAAAAGCGTGCTGATGATCGGTCATAATCCGGGGATGGAGGACCTTGTGTTCGATATTGTTCCCGATGATGGCAGTTCGCCGTTGCGTGATGTGGTGTGGGAGAAATATCCCACCGGCGCGATCGCGCGGATGGAACTCGATGTCGACAGCTGGGCCGACATTGACCGTAAGACAGGCAAGCTGACCCATTTCATCCGCCCACGCGACCTTGACGCCGAGCTGGGGCCTGAAGACGAGTGACACCGGTAACGTGGCGCAAAGCAGGTGTAGAAGACGCCGAGGCGCTGTCTTATATGGGGGCGGCAACGTTTCTGGCCAGTTTTGCGTTCGACCATCCGGGCAAACCGCTAATCGAACATTTGAAAGCCGAGCATAGCACTGAATATTATTCGGCCAAGCTGGCCAGTCCAGACGTCGATATCGTCATCGGCGAAACGCCATTGGGAGCACCGGTCGGTTATGTCATGCTCGTGCCGCCTGAGCATCCCGAGTTGCAGCAACCGGGTGACTGGGAGTTGAAACGCATCTACCTGCTCGGACCGTGGCAAGGCGGCGGAAATGGCCGTGCGCTGCTGGAACAGGCATTCAAGGTTGCGGCGGCGCGCGCAGCACGGCGGCTAATACTCGCCGTCTATGAAAGCAATGACCGCGCGGTAGCCTTTTACGAAAAGGCTGGCTTTAAACATATCGGCGAGACCGTTTTCATGGTTGGCGACACGCCGTTCCGTGACATGGTCTATGCGCGAGATATGATTTAGGCAGCGGCCAGCGCAGCAACGAGACGATCGCGAACGGCGCGCAGGGCCGACATATCGATTGTAGATGCCGATGCTGCAGCCGGCGCAGGCGCTTCCGCCATTGCGCCACCACTCAAAAACTTGCGCGCACCTTTGATGGTATAGCCCTCACTGTAGAGCAATCGATTGATTGTATGCAGCAACGCCACGTCCTCGGGCCGATACAGCCGACGTCCACCCGCGCGCGTGAGAGGCTTCAGCATCGGGAACTGCTCTTCCCAATAGCGCAATATGTGCGTGCGTACGCCAAGGGCTTCGGCCATCTCGCCAATTGTGCGGAATGCGTCAGCGGATTTTTCGTTCATGTTGGTCTATTTGACTTTCTGCCGCATGCCCTGGCTGGCGCGGAAGGTCAGGACCCGGCGTGGGGTAATCGGCACCTCGACACCCGTTTTGGGATTGCGACCAATGCGCTGGCCCTTGTCACGAAGGACAAAGGTACCAAAGCCGGATATTTTGACATTTTCGCCGTCGAGCAGCGCCGTTGTCATATGGCCCAAAATCGACTCAATCATCGCTGCGGCATCCGCGCGCGACAATCCAACCTGCCGATTGAGCATTTCGGCCAAATCGGCCCGCGTCAATGTACCTGCATCCGCCATATACCGTCTCCCGACGTGCGACCCGTCTGTTGAGAAGCAACGGTTATATAATAAAAATATTGGATTGTAAAATGACGATCGTCGAAAATTGTCCTACATTCGGACGACAGACGCGCCCCATGTAAAGCCGCCGCCCATCGCTTCAAGAACGATGATATCGCCGGCCTTAATCCGGCCATCGCGAACGGCAACGTCAAGCGCAAGCGGCACCGATGCTGCCGAGGTATTGGCATGTTGATCGACGGTGAGGATAACCTTGTTCGGGTCAAGCCCCAGCTTCTTGGCCGTTGCGTCGATAATGCGGGCATTTGCCTGATGCGGCACCACCCAGTCGACGTCGCTGGCTTCCACATCTGCCGCAGCCAAAGTCTCGGTCATTACATTAGCCAGATTTGTCACGGCATGACGGAAAACCTCGCGGCCCTTCATACGCAGCTTGCCGACAGTGCCAGTGGTCGACGGCCCGCCATCTACGTAGAGCAGCTCATTGTGCTTGCCATCAGCGTGCAGCCGGGTCGCGAGCGCACCGCGCGTGCCGACTTCGCCGCTCAATACAACTGCACCTGCGCCATCGCCAAACAGCACACAGGTAGCCCGGTCTTCCCAGTCGAGGATTCGGCTGAAGGTTTCCGAGCCGATCACCAGCGCATTTTTGGCTGAGCCTGCGCGGATCATGCTTTCGGCAACCGAAAAGGCGTACAGAAAACCCGAACACACTGCGGCGACGTCGAAGGCTACGCCGCCATTGCAGCCCAGTGCATGCTGCACGATGGTCGCACTGGCGGGGAACGTCTGGTCGGGGGTGGCGGTGGCAACAATGATAAGATCGATATCGTCAGGCGTCATGCCCGCCGCTGCAAGGGCCTTTCGCGAGGCGTCGGTCGCCAGCGTTGCGGTGGTCTCGTCCGGTTCGGCAATATGGCGGAATTTGATGCCGGTACGTTCGGTGATCCATTCGTCCGAAGTATCGACCCGTGCCGCGAGTTCGGCATTCGATACGCGGGTTCTAGGGAGCGCCGATCCGGTGCCTTTGATGACCGCGCGAAGAGCAGGTTCGCTCACGCACTCACCCGCGCCAGATCCTGCGTGATACGCGCAGTGATATCTTCCTCGACCAGCCGCGCTGCGACCTCGACAGCATTGGCGACGCCTTTTACGGTCGCGCTGCCGTGGCTTTTCACGACCACGCCGTTCAAGCCCATGAACACTGCGCCATTATGGTTATTGGGGTCGAGATGGTGGCGGAGTAACTCGGTCGCTGGACGCGAAACGAGAAATCCGAATTTTGAACGGATCGAGCTAGTAAAGGCGCGACGAAGCAAATCGGTCACGAACCGCGCAGTGCCCTCAATCGACTTAAGCGCAATATTGCCGGTGAAGCCGTCACATACCACGACATCGCACTCGCCGCGGTTTATCTTGTCAGCCTCGACAAAACCCTGAAAATCCATGTGCAGACCCGTTGCATCGCGTAAATGCTGGGCCGCATCGCGCAGTTCGTCAGTGCCCTTCATTTCCTCGGTGCCGATGTTCAGCAGGCGCACGCGGGGACGGTCGAACCCGAAAATGATGCGCGAATAAGCCGCACCCATAACCGCGAACTGGACGAGGTTCTTCGCCTCGCACTCGGTGTTCGCACCCAAGTCGAGCATGACCACGTCAGTGTCTTCTAGCGTCGGTAACAATGCCGCCAGAGCCGGCCGATCGATTCCCGGCATCGTTCGCAAAGCCAATTTCGCCGTCGCCATTAACGCGCCAGTATTGCCTGCGCTGACCGCAGCGCTCGCGTCGCCAGCCTTGACCGCGTTGATAGCCATGCCCATCGAACTGGTTTTGGATTTGCGCAACGCCGCGCTGACCTTGTCGTCGGCGGTCACGACCTGGTCGGTATGGAGTATTTCCGAAGCGGATCGCAAATTTGGGTGGTTGTCGAGCGCAGCCTTGATCTGCGCTTCATCGCCCACCAGCAGAAATTTGAAGCTGTCATGCCGGTGCCGGGCAAGAGCCGCGCCAGCAACCATCACAGGCACGCCTTCATCGCCGCCCATCGCGTCAATGGCGATACGCGGTTTCAATGACACCAGCTATTCTCCCGGTAGAGGATTAGGCGACTGCCACCACTTCGCGGCCGTTATAATGGCCACAGGCGTCGCACAAATGGTGCGGACGCTTCAACTCGCCACAGTTGGAGCATTCCTGATATGCTGCAGGTGTAAGCGAATCATGGCTACGACGCATGCCGCGGCGTGAAGGGGAAGTTTTTCTTTTGGGGACAGCCATCTCGGCACCTGTTCCATTTCAAAATCAATAAGTTCTAGGACACATTAGGTAAAAAGGTCGGCGCTGGCAAGCAATCGCCAGAATCGGCCCTCGTAACCCGAACATGTCCGTGTGAGCGGCGCGCTATACCGCTTTTTCTGTGCTTTGCAACCATACATATAGCAGCTAGACGACGCGCGACCACAGGGAGAGAATATATGTTGAGTTTACCCGTTACCCTTACCATCGCTGCAGGTGCCGCGCTCGTGAACATCTGGCTGATGGTCCGGTGCGGTCAGGCGCGCACCAAAGAAAGCGTTTCGATTGGTGATGGCGGCAACGAATTTGTGATTCGCCGGATGCGCGCGCACGCTAACTTTGTGGAAAGCGCCCCGTTCGTGCTCGTTCTGATTGCAGCACTGGAGGCGACTGGCGGCACCAACAATTGGCTTTGGGGTCTGGGCATTATTTACATCGTTGGCAGGCTCGCACATGGTCTAGGCATGGATGGCGGTGCATTCGGCAAAGGCCGGATGATCGGCACGCTGACCACGATGGTCTCGTTGCTAGGTTTGGCCGGCTGGGCGTTATGGACGGTTTACGCCACTCTTCTGTGATTTAACGCGCGGCCAGCACATCATCGGCAACGAAGGCGTTGTGTTGCCGTTCATAGCCAAATTGGCTGGTTGGACCGTGGCCGGGGATGAAGGTCACATCATCCCCGAGCGGCCATAATTTTTGGGTAATCGCATTGATTAGGTCGGCATGGTTGCCACGCGGAAAATCGGTGCGACCTATCGAACCTTGAAACAGCACGTCGCCGACAATCGCAAGGCGGCTCGGGCCGTGATAAAATACCACATGTCCCGGCGTATGTCCGGGGCAGTGAATAACATCCAGGGTCAGATTGCCGACGGTCACTGTATCACCATCTTCCAGCCAGCGATCGGGTTCAAATGTGTGTGCCTCCATGCCCCAGCGCGGGCCATCGTCATCAAGCTGCGCGATCCAGAAACGATCTTCTTCCTGCGGTCCTTCGATCTTCAGCCCCAGTTCCTTCGCCAGCATGCCCGCCTGCCCGCAATGGTCGAGATGACCGTGTGTGACGAGCAGCTTTTCTAGCTCCACCCCGGTTTGTGCGACCGCTGCCTTTAACTTGTCCAAATCCCCACCGGGATCGACCAGCGCGCCCTTGTTTGTCTCGGTGCACCAGAACAGTGTGCAATTCTGCTGCAACGGGGTGACCGGAATGATCGCGGCCTTAAGCGGCGGCTGTTTGGTTATGCTGGAAGTGACATTCGACATAATGCGTATGTGGCGGCTGGGCGATGTGCTTGCAAGCCTTCACAAGCGTCGCCCTGCCCATACCACCCTTCCGATAATCGCCACCGACGCACCGTCGACATCGGGCCAGTCCGGATAGGCAGGATTGTCGGACAGGACAGACAGCCGCGCCGCCGGTCCCTTCGACAGCCGCTTGACCATCAGCACATCGTCCAGCCTGATGACATGAATACCGTCCCTAAAAGGGGCGGCCGCCGCGCTATTGTCGACCATGATGTCATCTCCATGGTTGAGCGTCGGGGCCATCGATTCCCCGTCCACACGGATAAGCGAGAGCTTTGATGGCTCCAGCCCTTGCTTGCGGAGCCATTTTTCGTCGAAGCCAATCTTGCCTGCTAACGTCTCGGCATCGTTAATCGCGCCCGGTCCGGCGGAGGCCCCTACCGCCAATTTGGGTATGAGGCGCAATCCTGTTTTTGCCGAAGGCGAGGCTAAGCCCCCCAGCAATTTCTCATCCACGCCGAAATAACGCGCCAAGATGCCGCGTTCTAATTCAGGCAATCTTTTGGGCGTGCCGCGTTTGATAAACTGTTGGATATAGGCGGCATTACGACCGACCAGCTTCGACAGACCTGCATAATCTTCGTTGTTGTCGGCAATGAGCCGTTCCAGTGCAACGCGCGGATCTTCTGGACCTTTGTTAACCATCATTCCTCCGGACCGGTTAGAATTTTCCTAGACATGTAGGATTTCTCCTATCACAAATGTTCCATATTTGTTCTATTTGATTCGGGCAAGTAAAACCGAATCGCAGCCGGAGGAGACGTCATGCATATCAACCGCCTCGTCGAACGCTTTTTGCGCGAACAGGAATTGCCGCCGACCAAATTCGGCAGGCTAGCGGCGCAGGATCCGCGGTTGGTGCTCGATATGCGGATGGGCCGCGAAATCCGGCCCGAAATGGAGGCAAAACTGCGTCAGTTCATGGCTGCTCATGCCCGAGGACCTCAATCAAGCAGGGACGTCGCGTGAGCAGTAGCGCAAAGTCACTCGGCTTGATGCGCGCGTTGCGCCAGTTGTTGCCGGAGGCCACGCTGTCGGTTATCCACGAACGGCCTTGGCACAGCCTTACATTTTCCGGTTCTCAGATCTGCTTTTCCGCAATTTTGCACAGCGGATATAATGCCGAATTCGTAACACGAATTACACAGACCCTTCCCGAGCATGAGTTTGAGTTGAGCGGCCAGTTGGTGGCCGACATCGCGGTCATTGAAATGGCATCAGGCGAAAATCCGGGTCGCCTGATGATCGACGCTTTATTACTGGATGATTAGCGACCGGTCGCATTCATGCGGTGTAACGTCGCAAGGGCAGCGGTGAGAGCCGAGTCCATATCGTCATCCTTCACCGATGCTGACGGCACCGCTTCTAACGGCGGGCGCTCGGAATGCGGCTCTGCGACGATTTCAGCTTCTGGCAGCAGTGGCTCTTCGACATTTCCGCGCTGGATGATGGGGCGGCTGGCCGCAAGTTCGATAGCAACAGCTTCCAACTCGGCGAGTTGCTTTTGCCGTTCAGAAACGGCTGCCTCAAGCTGAGCCACCATTTCAGCTAAAGTCGGCTCGACATTATCGACGCTGACAGGTTCGGATCGAGTCAGAACAGGATCCGCAGGCTCGGAGCCGACCATCTCCTCCGCAGCCTCGGCGCCTTCGATTGGCACCAGGTCCGGTTCGTTCGGGGCTTCCCGCAGCTCGGCCAAGTCAAGAATGGGCAAATCTTGCGAGGCAACGAGCGGGCGGCGTGGTGGGGCATCCGGATGGCTGTCGCCATTGCGTAGCTTTGGCAGGTCAGCCAATTCGGTGATGTCGCCTTCATCCTTTGCCCAAGGCATTTTCGGCAGCGCGACCGATGGCAATTTGATCCGCGCCAGACGGTCTTTGAAAGACGGAGCTTCACCGTCGCTCGCCCATTCCGCGGTCGGAACCGAAGGAGCGGTAGCCGACGCTGGTTCTTTATCCTGACGGAGCAAAAAATATGACAATATTGCAAGCGTAAAGGCACCTACGCCAAACGCGATCAGCGCGCGTGCACTGTCGCCCAATGGCGCGCGCGCCGCAGAAACGAGCTCTGAAAGCCCGGTCGATCCAGTAAGGCTTTCGAAGATACCGACCGGCACAAACATCGTTGCAGCGGCAGCGACGGTCGCGCCGCCCATCACCATCGCAAGGGCTTTCATCTGGTTGTTAGGCACGCTTTTCCGCATTTTTGCTTCCTGCAACTCCGACCGCCGCCTTCAGGCCGCTTTGGACAATTTTCCTTGCCCTAACAGCAAATGGTAAACAGGTTCGTAACGATATATGTTCTTATGCCAGCTGCGTTCTTCCTCGACAAATTGTCGTGCGCGGATGCGCGTAGCATCCCAATCAGAGCGGTTGGCAAGCAGTCCATCAAGCGATCTGGCAATATCGGCCGGGTCGTCTGCGGCAAACAATGTGCCGGTGTCGCCGTCGCGGATCAGTTCCTTGTGTCCGCCCACGTCCGAAGCCGCGACCAGCCGCCCCTGCGCCATTGCTTCCAGCGGCTTCAGCGGTGTAACCAGATCGGTCAGCCGCATGCGTTTGCGCGGGTAAACCAAAATGTCGACGAGGCTGTAATAGCGCTCGACTTCTTCATGCGGGACACGTCGAACGAAATGGATACGATCTCCAGCGGGCGATCCCTCGGATTGTGCTCGCAACGCTTGCTCCATCGGGCCGCCACCAACCATCAGCAAATGCGCGTCATTCCGCATCAGCGGCATCGCAGCGATTAGATCGTCGAGGCCTTCATAGTCATAGAAACTGCCGATATAGCCAATAACGTCCCTGCCCTTCAGGCCAAGCTGCTCAGCCAGTGCAGCATCGGCAGGTGGGGGCGATCCGAACAGCTCGAGATCAACGCCGTTGGGCGAAACTATAATCTTGGAAGCGGAGACACCGCGAGAAATCAGGTCGCGCTTCAGTCCCTCGCAGATTACCGCAACTGCATCGGCATGGCGCACCACATGGTTTTCCAGCGCGCGCGTCAGGCGGTATTTGGCCGAGCCTTCGGTGCCTGTTCCATTGCCGACCGCGGCATCCTCCCAGAAGGCGCGTATTTCGTAAACCAGTGGTACGCCCAGTCGCTGCGCCGCCCGTAAAGCTGCAAGGCCGTTCAGCGCGGGCGAATGGGCATGGAGCAAATCGAACGGCCATCTGGCATGGAGCGCAACAATTGCGTCGGCCAATGCCGATACCTCGCGCCATTCGCGTAAAGGACTTGGGCCCGATGCTTCAGTCATGGTGCGATGAAAAGTCAGGCCTTCAACGCACTCGCTGATGTCGCCCACGGTCTGACCATGCTGATACTGCCGGACACCGGTGATGCCCGCAACGTCCCATCCAGCCGCCTGCTGCGCTTTCAATATCGCGCGCGTGCGAAAGGTATAGCCGCTGTGCAGTGGAAGGCTGTGATCAAGGACATGCAGGATGCGCGACATGGGCCAAATCACTGCCATAAAAGGATTAACGTGACGTCAACCCGGCGCTCCTATAGAAACTGGAACGCAAGAGGGTTTGGGCTAATCCAGTGATCGACAATTTCTCGATATTATTGAGCCACGCCCTTTTGGCGTTTGCGCTGTGGCACCTGATGAACCGGCCGGACCTCGACGTCGAGGAGCCACCGGTTCCCGATACCGAGCCCGAAGGTTTTGGCCGCCAGCAACGCTCGCAAACGGGCAAAAAAGCAACGCCCGATGCGTGACCTGATCTTCGTCGGCTATATCGCGCTCATCATGCTGATGGCGTTCAAGCGGCCATTTCTGTTTACGTTGGTCTATGCGTATGTCGACATCGTCTCACCGCAGCGGCTCAGTTATTTCCTGCTGAATTCGATCCCGCTCTCACTGATACTTTTCGTTCTCGCATTTCTGGGTTTCATGGTCGGTGACGACAAAAAGGACGTCCGGGTTTCGCCGCGCTGGGTGCTCCTGATCGTGCTGCTGGGCTATTGCGGTTATACCACGACGGTTGCGGTCGAGCAGGTCGCCGCGCTTGAAAAATGGGGATGGGTCTGGAAGGCGCTGGTATTTGCCGCATTCCTACCGCTGACGCTGCGAACCAAATTGCGCCTGGAAGCGCTGGTGCTGACGATGGTGCTCTGTGCATCAGCGCTGATTGTCACCGGCGGTATCAAGACGGCTGCTGGCGGCGGCGGCTACGGCTCGCTGGTGATCCTGATCGATGACAATAGCGGGCTGTTCGAAGGCAGCATCATTTCCTGCGTCGCAATCACCATCATCCCACTCATCCTGTGGCTCGCCAAGCACGGCACAGTGTTCAGGCCCGACTGGAAAGTCAGGGTATATGCCGCTGCGCTCATCTTTGCCTGCCTTCTCATTCCGGTGGGCACACAAGCGCGTACCGGCGTGGTCTGCATTGCGGTGCTCGGCATATTGCTGCTGCGATATGCGCGCTATCGCATGCTGTATCTCGGTGGCGTTGCACTCATCGGTCTGGTCGCGCTACCGTTCTTGCCGTCGAGCTTTACCGAGCGCACCGATACCATCAAAAATTACAAAGCCGATGAATCCGCCTCGACGCGCCTGGCCGTGTGGGCTTGGACCTGGGAATATGTAAAAGTGCATCCGATGGGCGGCGGCTTTGAAATCTACCGCCAGAACCGTATCCGCTATGACATGGCGCAAAAGGAGAACCCTGACCAGCCTCGGGAAGCAGACGCCCCTGCCGTCCGTGAGATTGTCGACCAGGGCCGTGCATTCCATTCCAGCTACTTCGAAATGCTGGGCGAGCAAGGCTTTCCCGGCCTCCTCATCTGGCTGATTATTCAGTTGGGGGGTGTGTGGCGGATGGAGGTAATTCAGCGCATGTACCGCAAGCGGAATCGGCCCGACGAGACATGGGTCGCGCCGCTGGCCACTGCCTTGCAGAATAGCCAGATTATCTATCTTGTTGGCTCGCTTTTCGTCGGCATCGCTTTCCAAGCCTATTTTTTCATGCTCACCGCCCTGCAAATCGGGTTCGACACATATCTCGCGCGGCGCAGGCAGGAGGCAGCGTGGCGCCCCATCAAAACTCAGCGGATGCGGCAAGCCGAGCAATCCGCCTGATTTGCCGGAACCGTCTTTCCCCTGCCGGGTTGTATGCGCAAAGCATCGCCACTAGAACAATGTCATGACAGCCAAGCCAGCTCCGATCACACCGCGCATCAACCCAGAAGATATCGGCCCTCGTATCCAAAGCTATTGGGACACGACCGTCGCATGGGTGCAGGGCAATTTATTCGAACTGGGCATCGCAGTCGCCGCCGCCGTCATCGTCTTTCTGCTGCTCAGCTGGCTTAAGCGTGTTGCCGCCAAAATAGCCCGCGAGAGCGAGGACCGTGCCGAACTCAAATCGATTGTCGCCCGAACATTGGCGCGCACCAGCAAATTTTTTCGGGTCATGGTCGCGGTCGAGCTGGTCAACCGGATTGCAAGTGCGCCGGCCGCATTTGCCCGCGCCATCGATATACTATTCACTATCGCAGTCGTTATTCAGGTGGCGATCTGGCTTCGCGAAATCATTCTGGGCCTGATAGAGCGACGTGCAGGCCATGGCGTCCACGAACATGACACGCTGCAAAGCGCGATGGTTCTTATCCGGCTGCTGGTTAGCTTTGCACTGTTTGCGGTCGCGGCGATCGTCATTCTTGATAATCTAGGCGTTAACGTCACAGGTTTGGTCGCAGGCCTCGGCGTCGGCGGCATCGCCATTGGCCTTGCGGCGCAAGGGATATTCTCCGACCTGTTCGCCGCAATGTCGATCATCTTCGACAAGCCGTTTCGGCGCGGCGATACTGTGACGTACGACACCACCACGGCGCGGGTGGAAAGGATCGGCATGAAAAGCACGCGCCTGCGCGCACTGACTGGTGAGGAGAAGATAATCTCGAACAGCAAACTGCTCGAAAAGGAAATCACCAACAACACGCTTACGGTCTATCGCCGCGTCAATTTTCCCATTGCCTTGGTATACCACACGCCGCCTGCAACGGCGGCCAGCGTACCCGACATATTACGGGAAATAGTCGAAACTAACGGGGCGCAATTCATTCGTGCCGGCTTCACGACATTCGGGCCGAGTTCGCTCGATTTCCAGCTGGTTTTCGATGTCAACAGCGACGACGTCGAAGAAATGTTCAAGGCGCGACATGCTGTCGGCATCGCCATTGTCGAACGCTTTGCCCGTGATGGCATCGAGTTCGCCTACCCAACGCAGACCACCTATACCGCATCGCCCGACGGAACTTTGGTAATGCCTTACGCCCCGCCCTCTGTTGCGCCCAAAGCACGTGCCAAAAGCTGATTCGCTTCAGGGCGGTTTGTAGCAGTCCAGTATGCCGTAACGGCAAAAGTGCAGGGGTTGTAATACGCTGCCAATCGGGCCACCATAAGGCAAAACAGACTGCAGGAGGATGCCCGTGAGCACTATTACCCCAGCCGAACTCGCGACTAAAGTCGGCGAGAAAATCGGTACATCGGAATGGATACTGGTCGATCAGGACATGATCAACAAATTCGCCGATGCGACCGGCGATCATCAGTTTATCCATGTAAACGAAGAGATGGCGAAAATGACGCCTTTTGGCGGCACAATCGCGCACGGCTTTCTGACGCTATCGCTGTTTCCGGTGATGAGCGCCAAGTCGGATAGCCCGCGCATCGAAGGCGTCAAGATGGGTGTCAATTATGGCGGCAACAAAACCCGCTTCCTCGCCCCCGTTCGCTCGGGCAAACGCGTAAGAGGCCATTTCAAACTTCTTGAACTGACCGAGAAGCGCCCTGGCCAGTGGCAGCAAACGCTTGAGTTTACCGTCGAGATTGAAGGCGAGGAAAAGCCCGCGCTTCAAGCCGAATGGATCAGTCAGTTTTTCGTATAACTTTTCAATTTAAGGAATTCTCCCATGCGTGACGCAGTCATCGTTTCCACCGCCCGTACCGCCATCGGCAAAGCCTATCGTGGCGGGTTCAATGCAACCTCCGGGCCTACGCTCGGCAGCTATTCGCTTGCAGCGGCCGTGGAACGCGCCGGTATTGAAGGCGGAGAAGTCGATGACGTCCTCTGGGGCTCTGCTCTCCAGCAGGGCACGCAGGCTGGTAATCTGGCACGTCAGGTTGTTCTGCGCGCAGGCTTGCCTATCACCACCTCGGGCATGACGATGGATCGCCAATGCTCGTCGGGCCTGATGTCAATTGCGACCGCAGCTAAGCAGATTATCGTCGATAATGTCGATATCATGGCGGCGGGTGGCCAAGAATCGATCAGCCTCGTCCAGACCAAGGAAATGCGTGTTGCGCCCGACCGCGACCTGATTGCGATGCACCAGAACGTGTATATGCCGATGCTGCAAACCGCTGAAGTCGTGGCGAAGCGTTATAGCATCGGCCGCGATGCGATGGACGAATATGCGCTGCAATCGCAGCAACGCACCGCTGCTGCACAAGCCGCTGGCTATTTTGATGCCGAAATCGTTCCCGTGACGACGACGATGAACGTGACCAACAAGGAAACCGGCGAAGTCACGCAGAAAGAAGTGACGATTGCCAAGGATGAAGGCAACCGCGCCGATACGCAGCTTGCTGGCCTACAGGCGCTGCAACCAGTGCTCGGCCCAGACATGACAATCACTGCGGGCAATGCCAGCCAGTTGTCCGACGGTTCTTCGGCGAGCGTCCTGATGGAAGCCAAAATTGCCGAAAAGAAGGGCCTGAACCCGCTGGGCCGCTATGTCGGTATGGCAGTAGCTGGCACTGAACCCGATGAAATGGGTATCGGTCCTGTCTTTGCTATCCCGAAATTACTCCAGCGCTTTGGCCTGAAGATGGACGATATCGGCATCTGGGAACTGAATGAAGCGTTCGCGGTGCAGGTCCTGTATTGCCGTGACAAATTGGGCATTCCGAACGAACTGCTCAACGTCAATGGCGGCTCGATTTCAATTGGTCACCCTTACGGAATGACTGGCGCGCGCTGCACCGGCCATGCGCTAATCGAGGGCAAGCGCCGCGGTGCCAAATATGGTGTCGTCACGATGTGCGTCGGCGGCGGCATGGGTGCGGCTGGACTGTTCGAGATATTCTAATCGTACCAAGAGGAAAAAATCATGGCTGCTATTGGCGTAATCGCGACATTGACTGTTGCTGAAGGCAAGAATGCCGAATTTGAAGCCGTGTTCGCCGAATTGTCGGCGGCGGTAAACGCTAACGAGCCGGGCAATGAATTTTATTCGCTGACCCGGTCGAAAGCCAACCCGCAGGTGTACAAAGTGCTTGAACGCTATGTCGATCAAGCAGCCTTGGATGCGCATGGCAAAACGGATTATTTTGTTGCGGCTGGACCGAAACTGGCACCCTGTCTCGCGGCCGCGCCGGAAATCGAAGTTCTGGATGCATTCTAAGGTTTCGGGTTCGCTTTGAGCCCAGATAATTCGGAACACCATCGCATCTAGCTCGTTTCCTTTGCATCCCAAAGGAGATGAAAATGACGAACGACACCGAAATCAAGGAAAAATTCTGGAAGGCCCTGAAGTCCGATCGGACCATGTTCTTGGGGCTCGCCAATGGCGAGGATGGTCATGCGCGACCGATGACGGCGCAGCTCGATGATGAAGGTCTGCACGGCAACCTCTATAGCGGCCCGATATGGTTTTTCACTTCGACCGACAGCCAGCTATATCAGGACATTGGCTCTGGCGGGCGGGCGATGGCGCATTTTACGTCAAAAGGACATGATGTGTGGGCGACCGTCCACGGCAATCTGTCGCAGTCGCACGACCGTGCGGTAGTTGAGCGCTTGTGGAACCGCTTTGTTGCTGCCTGGTATGAGGGCGGCAAAGACGACCCGAAACTGGCGCTGATCCGGCTGGATCCGGAAAGCGCCGAAATCTGGATCGACGCGTCCAGCATGGTCGCTGGTATCAAGATGCTTCTCGGGATCGATCCCAAGGAAGACTATAAGGACAAGGTCGCCGAAGTGACGCTATAAGATATTTGCGGGCGGGATGATTGTCCCGTCCGCAAAACTAAACCCTTCGTCGCGATCCTCGGCGAGTAAAGCTGGTCCGTCGAGATCCACCCAATCGGCACTTTGCGCGACCAGAAAAGCCGGTGCGATGCCGAGGCTGGTGGACAGCATGCAGCCGACCATGAACTTCATGCCAGCGTCCTTTGCCGCGTCGGCGATTTTCAACGCCTCGGTCAGGCCACCCGCCTTATCCAACTTGATATTGACGCCATCATAATATGGCGCGAGTCGCGCAACATCGGCGGCTTCATGGCAGCTTTCATCGGCTAGAATGGGCAATTTTGACTTCAGCCCGGCCAGCATAGCGTCCTGCCCTGCCGCAACCGGTTGCTCGATCATTTCCACGCCAAGTTCGGCCAGCACTCGAGCCTCGGCAGCAATATCCAAATTGCCCCAGCTTTCATTGGCATCGACAATCAGGCGCGCATCGGGGGCACCTGCCCGTACTGCAGCTACCCTCTTTCTGTCGCCGTCGCCGGTCAGTTTGAGCTTAAGCAGTTGAAATCCACTCGCTGCAGCTTTTGCAGCATCAGCCTCCATTGAGGATGCGTTACCGAGTGAGATGGTGAACGCAGTTTGCAAAGGATGAGGTGCAGACTTTAATCCGACCAGTTTCCAGAGCGGTTTGCCCGATGCTTTAGTTTCCAAATCCCAAAGCGCACAATCGACGGCGTTCCGCGCCGCGCCCGGTTGCATGAGCGTTTGCGCAAACGCGCGCGCATCGACAACGGACAGTAGCTCCAATTGACTGATGATCCGCTCCACCTGCCCAAGGCAGCTTTCAGCAGTTTCGCCTTGATAATAGATCGCGGTGCCTTCGCCATAGCCGATATGCGCACCGTCGCTGATGGCGACCACCAGAACATCAACAAAGGTCTTTGCGCCGCGCGCGATGATGAACTGCCCGGCAACTGGCCAGCGTTCGACTGTTGCGGTTATGCGTAACGCCATGGCCCCCTACCAATTGCTTGGCAGGCAGTGTGGCCAACTATCGATGCGATTACAAGGACTAGGCCGATTCCAGCTTACCCGTTGTGCGTAACAATCCAGTTCTCAACCACAGGTGCAATCTTCTCGCGCCATTTGCTGCCGTTGAAAATACCATAATGGCCGACTTCGGGCGCCATGTGATATTTCTTCATCTTGTCTGGCAGACCGGTCGCTACTGTCAGCGCGGCCTTGGTCTGGCCGAGACCGCTGATATCGTCGCGCTCGCCTTCGATAGCGAGGATCGCGACGTCCTTGATCGCACCAGGGTCAACCAATTTACCGCGATAATTGAACTCGCCTTTCGGCAGCAGGTGGCGCTGGAATACGGTATCTACCGTCTGCAGATAGAATTCGGCAGTCATGTCGCATACAGCGCGGTACTCGTCGTAAAATTCCTTGTGGCGATCCGCGCCTTCGCCGTCACCCTCGACCAGATCGGAGAACATCGACCAGTGGCTGATCATGTGATTGCCAAGATTCATCGACATGAAACCCGAAAGCTGAAGGAAGCCCGGATATACGCGGCGGCCTGAACCCTTGTAATAGGGCGGCACTGTCGCGATCACATTCTGGACGAACCAGTCATGCGGACGCTTTGTGGCGTGGTTGTTCACCGCTGTCGGCGCTTCGCGCGTATCGATTGGCCCGCCCATCATGGTGAGCGTGCGCGGGCGCAAAGGATGATCATTTGCGCTCATAATCGCCGCAGCAGCATAAGCCGGAACCGATGGTTGGCACACGGCGAGCATATGCGCGCCCCTTCCAGAATTATTGGGACCGCCTGAATCCGGACCGATGAATTCCAACCATTCGATGAGATAATCGATATAGCTTTCCAGATCGAAACCACCGCCGGTCAGTGGCACGTCACGTGCGTCCTTCCAGTCGGTGATATATACATCATGCGTCGGCAACATGCGCTCGACTGTACCGCGCAGCAGCGTCGCGAAATGGCCTGACATTGGCGCACAGATCAGCAGCTTTGGCTTGTCGGTGCTGCCTTCATAGGTAAAATGTTTAAGCTGGCCAAAAGGCTTACGTGCTTCATTGATTTCCGTAACGGGCAAATGCTTGCCGTCGATGTCGACGAAATCGAGGCCAAAGGCAGGTTTGCCGCGCGGCAGAACCGAATGGGCGAACACATCAAGCGCGGATGCAGCCACCGGAGCAAGGCCGCCATAATTGAACGGACCATTGGTGAAGTTATTAAGCCAATCAGCCTGCTTCTGCGCAATCCAGCCCGCGCCTGCGAGCATGCTGCGTTGAATATCATAACCGGTATAAAGCATATCTGCGTCCCTAAAATCATCTCATCCAGCCAATGCCGGGGAGTTGTTGGCGACAACACATAAGCCGCTATTGTGCATTGCACCATAAAAAAGTTAAAACGTTTGCCTGTCTTTAATTGTGGGTGGCGCAGCGCACTGCTAGGCGAACCGCATGAATGACATATCGGCAGATTTGCAAAACGCGAGCCGCGTGCCCGTCCAGGATGACAAGGCGGCGGCGGCTCCCCCGGAAAATGGCAAGAAGCTCGGCAATCTGCGGATGGTGTGGCAGCATACGTCGGCCTATCCCCGCCAGATATTATTTGCGCTGCTGGCGCTGACCGTAGCCGCTTTGGCAACGCTCGCGATCCCTGCAGGATTTCGACTGGTTATTGACCGCGGTTTTGCCGCCGGAGGCAATCCCGCCGATATTGCACGCTGGTTTGAATATCTGCTGCTGATCGTTGCGGTGATGGCAGTGGCTACCGCGTTCCGGTTCTATTTTGTTTCATGGTTGGGGGAACGGACGGTCGCCGACATCCGTCTGTCGGTCAGTCGCAACCTTCTGCGTCAGAGCCCAGCCTTTTTCGAACATAACAGACCAGCCGAAATAGCCAGCCGAATGACCAGCGATACTGCGGTTATCGAACAGGTCGTCGGCACGACAGTTTCGGTGGCTTTACGCAATATCGTGATGGGCATTGGCGGCACGGTCTATCTGTTCACGCTCGCGCCGCAATTGGCGATTGGGTTGCTGGTGGCGATTCCAGTCATCGTCGTTCCCATCGTGTTTATTGGACGCAAGCTTCAGTCAGCTTCACGCGCCAGTCAGGACCGCATCGCAGACGTCGGCGCGATGATATCCGAAACGCTCGGCGCAATGCGTATCGTTCAGGCATTCGGGCAGGAAGGCCGCGAGGGCGAACGCTTCAGCGGCAGTGTCGAATCGACCTTCAACACCGCGAAAAAACGCATCCGCCTGCGGGCATTCATGACAGCAATCGTGATGGCGCTCATCTTCAGCGCGATAACGCTTCTGATGTGGAAAGGAGCAATCGACGTTATTGAGGGCCGATTGACCGGTGGCACAATTGCGGCGTTCGTCCTGACGGGCGGATTGGTCGCTGGCGCCTTTGGAGCACTTACCGAAGTCTATGGCGACCTTGTGCGTGGTGCCGGTGCGTCAGGGCGGCTGGCAGAGTTGCTCGCTGCTGAGCCCGACATTGCGCCCCCCGCAAAGCCGATAGCCCTGCCTATGCCACCTCGTGGGCAATTGGAGTTCCAGAATGTCGGATTTCGCTATCCGACCCGGCCTGAAGTGTCGGCGCTGGAAAATTTTAGCCTGAAAGTAAGCCCGGGTGAAACGGTTGCTGTCGTCGGGCCGTCGGGTGCAGGTAAGTCGACATTGTTTCAGTTGGCGCAACGTTTCTATGACCCTGAAACGGGCGCAATCCGGATCGACGGTGTCGCGCTGACCAGCGCCGATCCGGCGGAAATCCGGTTGCGTATGGCCTATGTGCCACAGGACACCGTATTATTTGCCTCTTCTGCGCGTGACAATTTGCGTTACGGCAACTGGCTCGCAGATGATGACGCGATCTGGCATGCGGCAGAGCAGGCCAATGCCGCGAATTTCCTGCGTGAATTGCCGCAAGGCCTCGATACCTATCTCGGTGAAGGCGGCGCGCGGCTGTCGGGCGGGCAGCGCCAGCGGATAGCTATCGCCCGCGCGGTGCTTCGCGAAGCGCCTATTCTGCTGCTCGACGAGGCAACCAGTGCGCTGGATGCAGAAAGCGAAAAGCTCGTTCAGGATGCGCTCGATCATTTGATGAAGGACCGCACAACGATTGTCATCGCCCACCGGCTGGCAACGGTCCGCTCGGCAGATCGAATCATTGTGATGGACCAAGGCCGGATTGTCGAAGAAGGCAATCATGCGGACCTGAGCGCTGCAGGCGGATTATACGGCCGCCTCGCCAGCCTGCAGTTCGACGCCTAAAAGGACGCGCGCAACCGTTCCATCATGGCATGCGGCTCTGTCACCGGGGCGGTCATTGCCCGCATCTTGCTGCTGAACCGCTGCAACCGGAAATACAAATCCTCGCTTGCGGCAATCAGCGTTTGCGCTTCCTCGGGAAAACGGCCCACCTGAAAGCCTTCGCTCGCCGGTGAATAGCCGAGGTCGCGAGCGTCGCTATATGCATCGTTCTGTGAGATTTCGCCCGCGCGCAACGCCTTTTGGTTAAGCAACCAGGCTATACTGTGCATCAGGCGGGTCGTGACTTTTAACGATTCACATGAAAATGCGACCGAAATTTCCGCCGACACATTGCCCGGTAACTGGCCACGATCAAAATAAGACCGAGCCTCGTCCGCTAACAGCATCGCTTCGGTGTAAAGCGAGTCTAGCAGTTTCGGCGTAAGTTCATGGTGCGCATTATTCATCCGCCATCATATGCCATGAGAGGGACAGAATTGTTAGCGCAAAACTGCTCGGCTCCGATAGCGCGGGCCGAGTGTGCCGGGATGAAACGCCTGACACAAAAGCGTAAATTGGTTAAAGCTCAAGCCTAAGTTCAGGCGATAATATCAGGAACCAATTGGTCTTCGAGACGCATGATCCTATCCTTCAGCCCAAGTTTCTTTTTCTTTAGCCGCGCAATTTGCAGTTGATCGACGACCGGCTTTGCCGCGAGTGCATGGATTGCATCATCAAGGTCACGATGCTCGAGCTTTAATTGTTCAAGCAGTTGCTGGTAACCTTCATCGTTCATAATCCCCTCTAACCCTATTGCGGTTAACAAGTCATCGGCAAAATAGAGGGGCGCACCGGGATTTGTTCGCTGGCGCCGATGACCCGAAAATTTGGGGGGAGACAGCCTGCGCAATTCGTGATTTACTCAAATTCGTTAGGTCGTCGAGTCTCACAAGAAGGAGAATGAGGTGAACAACAGTCATATGTCCGCGCTCCGTATCAAGCACGCCGAATTGGAAGACAGGCTGGAGCGCGAAGAAAACAGACCCCTCCCCGATACAAATCTGATCCACAGCCTGAAAAAGCAGAAACTCCAGCTCAAAGACATTCTCACGCAGGAATCGCTTCCCGCTTGAGTCCAAATAAAATTTGAGCGGGGTATCGCTTGCCCAAAACGCATCTGCTAGGTGCGGGTGATGGAAAGCGCGACCCGATCTGCCCGAAATATATTGACTGGCCTGCACGAGGTCATGGCATCCAAAAACCATGCGCAAGGCAAGCTGAACCATGTCGTCAATATCATCGGCGAAGCTTTGTCGAGTGAGGTGTGTTCCATATACCTCCTGCGCGACGGCGCTCTCGAGCTGTTTGCCACGCGCGGGCTGAATGAAGCAGCCGTGCATGTCACGCGGCTGGGGCTTGGCGAAGGGCTGGTCGGAACGATTGCCGAGAATGTCGAGACGCTGAACCTCGACGAGGCTGCGGCACATCCCAATTTCCGATACGTCCCTGAAACCGGCGAAGAGCGGTTCCACAGCTTTGCGGGCGTGCCCATTGTTCGGTCCGAACGCGCCGTCGGCGTACTCGCTGTCCAGCATGTCGAGCCGCGCAAATATGAAGAGATCGAAATCGAGGCATTGCAGACCGTTGCAATGGTGCTTTCCGAGCTGATCGCCAATGCTGACCTAATCGACGAGCCAAGCTCCGGAAGCGATAATGCCACCGGCACCGTCAGTCTGACTGGTCTGCCGCTTGTTAAAGGCGCGGCTGCCGGGGTTGCCATTTTCCACCAGCCCAATGTTCGCATCGAACATACCGTTGCGGAGGACACCGAAGCCGAACGGCAGCGTGTCTATTCGGCGTTCGACAAGATGCGTGAGCAGATCGACCGGATGGCGAGCCAAATCGATTTCGGTACCGGCGGCGAACATGAAGAGGTCATCGCGACCTACAAGATGTTCGCCTATGACGAAGGCTGGAGCCGCCGCATCAACGAGGCCATTGACAGCGGTCTGACCGCCGAAGCAGCCATTGAACGCGTCCAGCAACGCACAAGGATGCGGATGCGGCAAATTGACGATCCGCTGCTTGCCGACCGGATGCATGATCTGGAGGATCTGTCCAACCGGCTGCTCCGCATCGTATCGGGTCAGATGAGCACAGCGGCGCAGCTTGGCCTCAAAAAGGACTCTATTCTGATCGCCCGCAATTTGGGTCCGGCCGAACTGCTTGAATATGACAAGCGCCGACTGCGCGGCGTGATACTCGAAGAAGGATCGCTGACTGCGCATGTCATCATCGTTGCGCGCGCAATGGGCATCCCTGTTCTCGGGCGTGTGCGGGGCATCCGTCACAAGGTCCGCGACGGTGACATGCTGCTGCTCAATGCCGATGAAAAAAACGTCATCGTCCGGCCGGCAACGAGCACCGAGGAGTTGTTCCAGCACGACCTGGTTGACCGGCAGAAGAAAAAGGCACGCTATGCCGCGCAGCGCGATGAGGCGTCGATCACAAAGGACGGCGTGCCGATAACGCTAATGATCAACGCTGGTCTGCGCGATGATATGTCGGCGCTGGCAACCACGGGCGCGGAGGGTGTCGGTCTGTTCCGCACCGAATTCCAGTTCCTCATTTCCGCAACCTTACCGCAGCGCGAGAGGCAGCAGCGTTTTTACCGTGACGTGCTTGATGCAGCAGGTGATAAGCCGGTTATCTTTCGCACGCTTGACATCGGTGGCGACAAGGCCCTGCCCTATCTGAAAGACGAAACCAGCGAGGAAGAAAACCCCGCGCTGGGCTGGCGAGCGTTGCGTCTGTCGCTCGATCATTCAGGACTGATGAAGGCGCAGGCTCGCGCGTTGATCGAGGCATCGGCCGGTCGCACGCTGAACGTGATGTTCCCTATGGTTTCGGAACCGTGGGAGTTTGATGCAGCCAAAGCCATTTTCGAAGGGCAGATGGCGTTTTTGGGCAAGCAGAAGAAAGTATTACCAAGCAAAATCCGTTATGGCGCCATGCTCGAGGTTCCGGCGCTCGCCGAAACACTCGATATGCTGCTGCCCAAAATCCAGTTCCTGTCGATCGGCACCAATGACCTGACCCAGTTTCTGTTTGCCGCCGATCGTGCCGACCCACGCCTTGCCGAACGCTATGACTGGCTAAGCCCCGCCATACTGCGGTTTATCCGGCGCGTGGTCAGGTCCGTGGACGGCCATCCGGTCGACCTCGCCGTTTGTGGCGAAATGGGCGGCCGGACGCTGGAGGCATTGGCTTTGATGGGGCTGGGCATCAAGCGGCTTTCGATTACGCCAGCCGCCGTCGGACCTGTGAAAGCGATGATCCGCTCGACCAATCTTCACGACATCGCTGCGAAGATGGAAGAATTGCTTGTGTCGCCAGCGACAAATTTGCGCGACGATCTATCCGTCTGGGCATCAGCTCAGGGTATCGAAACCGGCTGATATCCCGACCTTTATCAATTGACTTTCGGATGCAGGGTGCCATTGTCCGGCAACCGCCCGAAGAGGTGGAGGGTCAACGGGTCGTGGAGATTTCAGTGGGTGAAAATTCCCCAAGCGAAGACGAGTTCCGGTTTCATACGGTAGGCGAGCAGCTGAAGGCGGAGCGTGAGCGCTTGACCCTCAGCCTGTCCGATCTTGCAGCCAAAACCCGTGTCCCGATGCGGCATCTGGAATCGATAGAAAAATCCGATTTTGCTGCATTGCCAGGTTCGACATACACGCTGGGCTTTGCGCGATCCTATGCACGCGCGCTCGACATGGATGCCGCGAAAGTCAGCAGCGACCTGCGCGTCGAGATGGCGCAAGGGGGACATGAGGGCTATCAGCCACCTGCGCAGAATTACGAGCCAGCCGACCCTGCGCGCGTTCCATCGCGAACGCTGGCATGGACGGCTGCCGCCATCGGCATACTCGTGGTGGCAGGATATTTTGCCTGGCGCACTATGGCGCTAGGTGGCGCAGACATTATTGAAACGCCCGCAGCAACCGCGCAGAAAATGGAGGCTCCGGCTGCAAATGCAGGCTCGGAAAGCGTGGCACCCACCGGCGGGGCAGTGGTCCTGACCGCAACCGACAATGTCTGGGTCAAAATATATGATGCGGAAAACAAAAGACTCTATGAAAATGAAATGAAAGCGGGCGACAGCTTTAATGTTCCGCAGGATGCCAACAAGCCGATGATTGTCACCGGAAGGCCGCAAGCCCTTCGCGTAACGGTTGGTGGCAAGGCGGTTGCCCCGCTTGGCGAAATCGACAAAACAATCGCTGACGTTGAAGTCAGCTCTGCAGCGTTACTCGCACGTCCACCCGCCAATGCTGGAGCGGCACCGTTGCCGTCCGCCGGCACGCAAAGAGACAACTGAGACTTGCTGCCGAAACTTTACACCGAAATGGTGTGATAGGCCTTTATTGCGCGAGTCGGGCAAGCTATAAGATCGACTATTGATGGGTAAACGGGGGAGAAATCCAGTGACATTTCGGCTCGCTTTAATGGGCGGCGTGGCTTTCGCGCTAAGTACCCCCGCGATCGCACAGGATGCCAATATCGATGGCCGTGTTGGCAAGCTTGAAAAGGAAATGCGCGCGGTCCAGCGGCAGGTTTTCCCCAATGGTGCCGGCAAGTTTATCGAACCCGATATCCAGTCACCCAATGCGCCAAAGTCGACGACCTCATCGTCAACCGCGACTGCTGATCTGCTGGCGCGGGTCGACGCGCTTGAAACGCAACTGGCAACGCTAACCGGTCAGGTCGAACAGCATGGTAATAGCATGCGCGGAATGGAAGGTCGGCTGAAATCGCTGGAAGCGCAACTGAAAGCACAGGCGGCGGCTCCTCCACCCGCATTGCCCGCCGCAGCAGCGGCATCGACACCGGTGGCTGCCAAGCCGAAGCCCGCCATAACTCCGCCCGCGGCCAAACCAACGGCTGCGCGGACGGCTGCGGTCGCCGCAATCGAGCGCCCCTCGACGGGCGATGCGTTTGAAGATGGCTATAATTACGGCTATCGCTTGTGGGAGGCAAAATTCTACCCCGAGGCGCAGGTGACGCTCGAAGAGACCATCACCAAATATCCCAAACACAAACGCGCAAGCTTCGCCCGCAACCTGTTGGGCCGTGCATGGCTTGACGATAAAAAGCCAGCCACTGCGGTCAAAGTATTTTACGACAATTACAAGACCGATCCACGCGGCGAACGTGCGCCGGAAAGCCTGTTTTTCTTAGGCGATGCTCTGACCGATCTCGGTAAGACGGCTGAAGCATGCGAAGCATTTGGCGAGCTTGCAAAAGCCTATCCGGATGCCGCCTCCGGACGATTGGCAGGACGCATTGCTTCAGGCAAAACCCGGGCGAAGTGCAAATAACTCTATCAGCGGCTTTCCTGGAACGGTTTAGCTTTGCCTTGGTTGACCTGGGCGTTGGCGACAACGACCGGATTATGTTGGCGGTGTCTGGCGGACCAGACAGTCTGGCTATGTTGCTTCTGGCCCGAGAGATAGCCCCCGGCCGGATCGTCGCAACAACTGTTGACCATAAGCTTCGGCCCGAGGCAGAAGATGAAGCTGCCTTCGTGGGCGATGTTAGCCAAAAGATCGGCGTTCCGCACGTCACCTTAATCCCTTCAAAGCCAATTGGAGGAAACATCCAGTCAAGCGCGCGCGCGGTGCGATACGCGCTGTTGGAAGAAGCTGCGGACGAGCATGAATGTGCATTTATTGCGACCGCTCATCATGGCGACGACCAACTGGAAACAATGCTGATGCGTCTTGCAAGGGGCAGCGGACTGGATGGTCTGGCAGCTATCCGTTCGCGATATGGCCGTATCATTCGTCCGCTACTCGGGTTTTCCAAATCAGAGTTAGAGGAAATTTGCATCGATGCCGGAGTCGAACCCGTACGCGATCCCAGCAATGAAAATCCCGACTTTGACCGCGTCATTATGCGCCAGTGGCTGGCGCAATCGCCCAACCCCTTTGATATCGCCCGGGCTAACCGCACGGCACATGCTTTGTCGGATGCGGCGGAGGCTTTGGCTTGGGTCGTAAAAGGTCTGGCCGAGCAGCGTATCGCCCAAGAAAATATGCAAATTCAATGTGATGCCAGGAACCTTCCGCGTGACCTTAAACGCCGTTTGCTGTTACAATGCCTGTCCGGACTAGACCCCGATCTGATGCCGCGGGGCGATGCGATTGACCGTCTGCTTGCCGATCTTGAAAGCAGCAAAACAACAACGATCGGCGACATCCTCTGCCAAGGCGGCGAGGTTTGGAAGTTCTCGGCCGCGCCGCCGCGTCGTACGACCCGTTAAATCAGGCGAAATTTGCACTTCATTATATTGCCATTCACGCATTCACGCTTACATTGCCTTTCATATCCCGCCGCACATCGCGTCCGGGGGAGCAAATCAAGGCGTAATTGATGAACGACGAACAGGAACCCAAAGGCAACCCGCTGCTGCGCAATATGGCCATCTGGTCGGCGATAATCGTCGCCCTTTTGCTTGTGGCTTCGATTTTCAGCGGCACTTCCGAAACCGCCAAGGGCATCAGCTACTCCTCATTCCGTGATAAGGTCGAAGCTGGCGAGGTAAAGTCGGTAGCGATTGCGCCTGAGCGTATCACCGGCAAGCTTCAGAATGACGAAACTTTTGTCACCGTTCCTGTTCCAAGCGACAATACTCTTTACCCTCTGCTCGATGAAAAGGGCGTTGATGTCCAAGGCAAGGCTGAAGAACAGCCAAGCCTGTTGCTGATCCTGATTTATCAGGCTCTGCCCTTTCTTCTGATACTTGGCATCGCGTTCTTCGTGCTTCGCCAGATGCAAAAAGGTGGAGGCGCAGGCGGCGCAATGGGCTTTGGCAAGTCGAAGGCAAAACTGCTTACCGAAAAGCATGGCCGCGTCACCTTTGAAGATGTCGCAGGTATCGACGAGGCGCGCGAAGAACTCCAGGAAATCGTGGAGTTTTTGAAAGACCCGCACAAATTCTCGCGGCTTGGTGGCAAAATCCCCAAGGGTGCGTTGCTGGTTGGCTCGCCGGGTACCGGTAAGACGCTGCTCGCGCGCGCAATTGCCGGCGAAGCCGGTGTCCCTTTCTTCTCAATCTCGGGTTCTGACTTTGTTGAAATGTTCGTCGGCGTCGGCGCGAGCCGCGTGCGTGACATGTTCGAGCAGGCCAAGAAAAACGCACCGTGCATCGTCTTTATCGACGAAATCGATGCCGTGGGCCGCAGCCGTGGTGCAGGCCTTGGCAACCAGAATGACGAGCGCGAGCAGACATTGAACCAGTTGCTGGTCGAAATGGATGGCTTTGAAGCCAATGAAGGCATCATCATCGTCGCGGCAACCAACCGCCCTGATGTACTTGACCCCGCATTGCTGCGTCCGGGCCGGTTCGACCGTCAGGTTGTCGTGCCCCGGCCCGACATCGATGGCCGCGTCAAGATACTTGAAGTGCATATGCGTAAAGTGCCGCTGGCCCCCGATGTCGATGGTCGCGTGATTGCCCGTGGTACGCCTGGGTTCTCTGGTGCCGATCTTGCCAACCTCGTCAACGAGGCTGCGCTCCTCGCGGCACGCCGTGGCAAGCGCCTTGTCGCCATGCAGGAGTTTGAAGACGCCAAAGACAAGGTGATGATGGGGACCGAGCGCAAATCGATGGTCATGACCGACGATGAAAAGAAAATGACCGCATATCATGAAGCTGGTCACGCCATCGTCTCGATCCACGAAGCCGCGTCCGATCCGATTCACAAGGCAACGATCATTCCGCGCGGTCGTGCGCTTGGCATGGTCATGCGCCTGCCCGAGCGTGACAATTACAGCTATCATCGCGACAAGATGCACGCAAATCTGTCGGTCTCGATGGGTGGCCGAGTCGCCGAAGAACTGATCTTTGGTTATGACAAAGTTAGCTCTGGTGCATCGAGCGACATCCAATACGCCACCAGCCTTGCGCGTGACATGGTAACCCAATGGGGCATGTCTGACGAAATGGGGCCGCTGCAGTATGAAGAGCGGCAGGACGGCTATCTTGGCTATGGCATGTCGCAACGTTCAGCCATGTCGGACGAGACCGCCAAAAAGATTGACGCTGAAATACGCAAGCTGGTTGAGGGCGGTCACAAGCGGGCAACCGATTTGTTGAAGAAGCATAACAAGCAACTTCATCTTTTGGCCAATGCCTTGTTGGAGTTCGAAACCCTGTCTGGGGATGAGATAACGCAACTGCTCGCTACCGGCAAGTTTGAACGCGACGATGGCGCCGTTGCCAAGCCTTCAAGCATTCCGACCATCGGTACCGCGATACCTAAAGCCGGTCGTCGCAAAACGCCATCGGTCGGCGGAGCTACCCCTCAAGGCGCATAATTTTCAGCTATCCATTGCAACCTCATCGCCTTAAGCCAGTTAAGGAGAGTTGAGGTCGCAAAGAATAATGAAATACACACTGCTTATCGCAAGCGGCGCGTTGGTTTTATGCGCGGTGCCTGCACGGGCCATGGATGCTGAAACCTTTTTTGTGAAAGCGCTCGCGCTTAAAAAGAAGGGTATGTCAGCGATGTTCTCGAAAGATTTGAAGCCGATGGTGCGCGTCTTCGAAGCTGCAGCGGACTCGGTAAAAGCAGAAAATGAACGCGCACACGCCGCCGGTAATCCTTTATTCTGTGCGCCCAAAAAATACCGACTGACTGCGGATCAGTTCATCGCCGAATTCAGCCGCATTCCGCAGGAGCGCCGTCGCGCGCAAACAGTGCGCGAAGCGTGGCGAGAAATAGTGATCCGACGCTTCCCCTGCTAGTTTCGAACCGTGCATATCGTTGCGGATTACAGCGCGTTGGTGGTGGTGTACCGGTACGTGGCTGATTAATATCGCATTCACTGTCTGAGCAATATCCATCTGTTTTTACGAAGCAAAAGGGGCGATTGTGACCAGCAGGAAAAATTTTGTAGCGTTTGGATTCGTGACTTGTTTATTTGCGGTAACAGCCAATGCGGCGCCCGGAGATATGAGTGTTGCGACATTCCTCGCGAAAGCTGAAAAGCTGCAGGCGAAGGGCATGATGGCTTTGATGTCATCCGATATCCGTGTTCTCAAAGCAGAAGCTGATGCAGCGGGCACCAAATATCGGTCTATGATAAAGTCTGATGCCGCTAACAAACGCCCCCCCCATAGTTGTCCGCCAGCCAAGGCCACATTCAATTCAAACGACCTGATGAAGCATCTAAAGGGCTATTCTGTCGAAGAGCGTCAGAAGACCAGTATTACCACGGCGACGGCCGATTTGATGAAGAAGCGCTATCCTTGCAAATGACGCGCCGCTAGGCTGCCGATGTAATGACAATATATTGTGACGAATCCGGCGGCATCGGTCGAGGCGTGATGACGCTTGCGGCTGTTTCAATGAATGCAAAAGACGCCGATGCGGTTTTGATGCGGTTTCGCGAAGTCGCAGGGCTTAGAGGAGAATTAAAGGGTAGCCGGATTGACCTCTCCGAGCGCGCGCTGTTTTTCGAGTTGCTCGAACCTGAAGACTGGCGCGCCGTAGTGGGCATTGCCATCTCCGCTTTGAAGCCAGAGCAGGGCGAGGACCGCGGAGATCAGGATATCGCGATTTATTCAGCGCTGCTCGACGACGCCATCGGATCTATGTTGGTTGGGCAGGAATTCGACTGCAACGAAGTCATAATCGATGATGGCCGTTACGGTTTAGAGACATTGGCGCTGGTACGCAATTCGGTGGGTCGCTTGGTGGGTCCATTGGGCTCCGCATCGCTGGCGGTAAGCCATGCCTTTGCCGGGCTGCAAATCGCCGACGTGATCGCAAATACATTTTTCAATCGCGCATTGGTGACCCAGCGGCAGGGTCGGATGGCGGACGTCGTGGCTCCGTTTCTCAAAAGCGGAAAAATAAAATTGCGGATTTTATCAGGTAACTCCGAGGGCAACGATTAAAATCGTAAATAGTACCAGCGCAGTCATTGCAAACACTGACAAAAGGCACATTCGCCAGAAAGCACCAAATCGGGAAGTCTGGTAGGCATGATGGATATGCCTATACATGTGAATTGGCGGATAGAATGCCAGCAAAATACCCCCGACTGGTTCTAATGTCGGTGTATTGATAAAGGCTGCCGATATAATGCCCAATAGCATCATGAATGTAAGTGAATAAGTTACAAATACGGCGTGATCGAACATCTTGAATCGACGTCGCCAAAAAAACAGCAGCCAAACAAACGGTACAGAAATCGGGATAAGTGCCCAGCTATATTTATACGCATTTGACTGCACTTTATAGAAAAGCAGCTGCGGGTTTTCAGCAGCGTGCTTTACCGCCTCGTTTAGCTGATCCGATCCCGGAAACTTCAGGTCGGTAAACGTCCACTCTCCATCATCCTCGGCAGATTTGCCAAAAGTCGACAGCGCTCCGCTCATCATACGCGCATCGACCCGTTCTTCCTCGAGCCGTTTTTCAATTGCAGATGTTTGACCACCAGACTCGCGTGTTGCCTTAAGTTCGGCTTCAAGGCGGGCAATGTTCGTGTCGCTTTTCGCCTGCGCCTGTTCGACCTTGCGCTGTGCCAAGGCAGCAAGCTTCACCTCCTTACCGCGGCTTTCCTCAAGTCTAGCAAGATTTTTCCTGTGTCGAGCAATCTCTCGGTCGATCCATTCATAACTGCTCGCCTTTTCCGCGATGGCATCCTTCTTGTCCGCCTCGAGCTCTGCGATATCTTTCAGGATATCCGTGCGGTCTGCCTGATATTGCTTCTCCGCTTGCTCAGCTCCGACGACGGTATTTACGCTGGCAGTTTCGGGCACCAAAAAATTAAAGGTCGCGAAAGTCAGGAAAACGGTGAACAGAAACAGCGCCAGCGGCGAGACGAACTTCGCGCGCTCGCCATGGACATAGCGCCGCGTCAGATCGCCGGGGTTCCAGAACAGCATCGGCAATGTGCGCCAGATTTTGCCGTCGAAATGCAAAACACTGTGCATGAAATCATGCCCGAATGCGTGGAGAGTCCGGTGAACATGCCCTTTTTGACCGCAAACATGGCAATGTGGGCCAATCAATGTAGTGCCGCAGTTGAGGCAATTCCCATCGACGCCACCATGCGCTTCGCCAGCGTCGGGCTCAACGGCACGCGCAAACGCCGCGCCGGTCAAAATATCTGCAGCCCCTGCCAGTTCCCCGTTCATGATGCGTGTTTATCAGTGGCATCTCTGAATGCCAAAAAGAAAAGGCCCGGGCGAACCGGGCCTTCTTCACTTACGCAGAAGCGCAGATTGTTACCGGTCGTAATCGCGCTGCATACCCGCACCGCGTGCTGGTGCTGCGGCCGTCAGCCGAAGCGCTTCGGCAGACAGGCTGATCGAACCGACTTCATCGGCTTCTTCGTCCTCATCAACCTGAACCTTCTGCAGCGACTGGATTAAGCCTTCCTGCAGATGATCGGGGCGAACAGTTTCTTCGGCAATTTCGCGCAAGGCAACAACCGGGTTTTTATCGCGATCACGATCAACTGTTAGCTCCGCGCCACCCGAAATCTCGCGCGCGCGCTCTGCGGCAAGCAATACGAGGTCGAAACGGTTGGTGATCTTGTCAATGCAATCTTCAACGGTAACGCGTGCCATGCTGGCTCCTGATTCTTCTAATTTTCCGGAAAGTTGAGCGCAACTAGGGTTACTGCGGCTAAATGTCAACGAAAAGGGCGGGTGGGTTGCCGTTTGCGATCACACGCACTAGGTCCGGTCCATGGCGGCCAAATCACGCAAGCCCATATTTCCGGGACAGCATTTTCATGTGGCAGAGCATGATCTGCATCTCGTCCATGCGCCCGAAGACCGTCTCGCTGCGGTCATTGCTTTGGTTGGCGCAGCCAAACAATCAATCCGCATGTTCTTTTACATGTTTGCCAACGATGGGACAGGAACGGAAGTACTCGACGCGCTGGTTGCTGCGGCAATGCGCGGCGTTCGCGTACATCTCATCATCGACAGCTTCGGGTCGAGCGACATCAGCAACGATTTTTTCGATCCGTTGATTGCTGCTGGCGGGCATTATCATTCTTTCGGTACGCGCAAAGGATTTGGCTATTTCATCCGCAATCACCAGAAAATGCTTATAGCCGACGAAGCGAGCGTCTTGGTTGGCGGCTTTAACATCACCGACCAGTATTTTGGCCGCAAAGGCGAAGATAGCTGGGAAGATTTGGGCTTGATCATTTCCGGACCGGAAGTCGCGCGCCTGGCTGATTATTTCGATGAGCTGGATCGGATCTCGGAGGGCGGCAAAGTCCGTTATCGCGGTGTTCGCGACGTGATCAGAGGCTGGCGTCCCGGCATTGGCCAAATCCAGTGGCTGTTGGGCGGCCCTACTAATCGTATTTCGCCATGGGCGCTTACCTTCAAGCGATCACTGGACGTGGCCAAAAGGTTCGATATCGTGTCGGCTTATTTCTCGCCATCGCAGACGATATTGCGGCGAATTGCACGGGTTGCAAAACGCAACAAGGGCTCGCGGCTCGTCATGGCAGGCAAAACCGACAATGGTGCGACGATTCCGGCAGCACGACTGCTCTATCGCTACCTGCTGCGACGGAAAACACAAATTTACGAGTTCCAACCGCGTCCATTGCACATGAAGCTGATGGTCATTGATGATGCCGTTTACATCGGGTCGGCTAATCTCGACGTGCGCAGCATGTTCATCAATCTGGAGATCATGATTCGGGTGAAAGATACCGCATTTGCCGCATATGCGCGTGAACTAATCGATGGTCTTGTGGCACAATCCGAAGAACAGACACGCATCCTCCTGAAAAGCCGCGACAGCTGGTGGAGCCGGTTTAAGGCAGGCGTCGCCTATTTTCTGGTCAATTCGGTCGATTACACCGTCGGCAGGCGAATCAAATTCGGTCTGCTCAAGAATAAATGATTATTCTTTCCAGCCCCAGAACAGGTGGCAGGGCAGCACATTCCAAAGCTCGAAACCACTATCGATCTTGCGGAAATGCGGAGCCATGAAATCACGCGCACGCGCGCGGAACTGATACACCAGGAACGCGCCACCGGGACGGATGGCCTTCGCGGTTTCCTCTGCAATGACTGGCCCCAGATTGTTGGGAAGCGTCGAAAAAGGCAGTCCTGACAGGATATAATCGGCGTTCTTGAATCCGAATTGCGATATAATCTCGTTCACATCGGCAGCCGACCCGTGGACCGCAATGAACCGACTGTCGCGAATCGTTTTGCGCAGATAATCGATGAAATCTTCGTTCAAATCGATCACCAGCAATGTCGCGTCCGGGCGCATGCGGTTGAGAACAGGCTGGCAAAATGTGCCAATGCCAGGGCCATATTCGACGAACAATTTGGTGTTTTCCCAGTCCACCGGTGCCAGCATCTTTTTAACGGTGCGGTCAGAGGACGGAATGATGGATCCGACCATCACCGGATGTTTCACGAAACCTTTGAAAAACACGCCCCAAGGGCCAAAAAAGCGGCTGGCTTTGTCTTTGATGCGGTCCAGCAGCGGGGTTTTAGCCAATGTCGACGATGTCATGCGATAGGTCCGGGGACAGTTTTCACGAAAGAACTGCACTCGCAAATTGGTGCACTTTATGCAACCGGATTAAGCAAGAATATGTTCCAACCGGGTTGCGCCGAGCGTAAAATCCGCCTTATGCCGCTATAATGGCAAAGCTTCCGGTTGATACTATTTCCGTCATTTTCATAGCTCAGCGCACCGACGCCGATGCGAATGGCTATGCGCAGGCGGCGATTGCGATGGATGAACTGGCCGCGCTGCAACAGGGCTATGTAGGTATGGATTCGGTGCGTGGCGCAGATGGTCTGGGTATAACAGTCAGCTATTGGGCCAGTGATGCCGATGCCAAAGCCTGGCGCGACAATCCTGAGCACGCAGCGATAAGAGACGCCGGACGTGATCGCTGGTACAGCGACTATAGCCTGCATGTTGCCAAGGTGACGCGAAGCTATGATTGGCAAAAGCCATGAGCGCGGTTCCCGCGATCCCCAACAACCGCGTGGTTGTGTTGTTTCTTGTCATGCTGGTGGCTGCGGCGGGTAACACCGCCATGCAATCTGCCCTGCCCGCCATTGCAAGCCAGCTTGATATGCCCGATGTCTGGGTGAGCCTAGCATTCAGCTGGTCGGCACTGCTTTGGGTCTTCACGGCTCCCAAATGGGCACGGATGTCGGACCGACGCGGCCGCAAGCAATTGATGTCGGTAGGTGTAATCGGCTTTATCGCGTCAATGGGATTGTGCGGGCTGGTGCTTTGGCTGGGGCTCGCAGGCTTGATTGGGCCCGTCGTTACCTTCATTCTCTTTGCGATCTTCCGAAGCCTGTATGGCGGCTTCGGGTCAGCCGCACCGCCCGCCGTGCAAGCCTATGTCGCTGCGCGAACCGAACGTGCCGAGCGAACCAAGGCGCTGTCGATGCTGGCCTCCTCTTTTGGCGTAGGCACAGTCATTGGCCCCGCGACCGCGCATTATTTCCTTTTTCCGCCTTTCGGACTAGCTGGGCCGCTGATCATGTTCGCATTATTCGGTGTTGCGGTACTCATAGCGCTCCACCTCATGTTACCGAATGACACGCCGCGTTTTGCCGCGCGCGGTGCGGTCGCTGCTTATCCGAACTCTGCATCGATGAATTCGCCCAATGACGAAGAGGTCGAGGGCCAAGCGCTGGACGCGGCGCTTCCCGATGCCGAAATCCGTTTGAAATGGCGCGATGACCGGATGTGGTCATGGCTGGTAGCTGGCCTGATTGGCGGGCATGCGCAGGCCATCATGCTCGGTGTGGTCGGCTTTCTGGTCCGCGACCGGTTGGGTCTGCATGACAAGCCTTGGGAAGCCGTCCAGGCGAGTGGCTCTGTCATGCTCATCGGTGCAATGGCGACCTTGATGGCGCAATGGGGACTGATCCCGATCCTGTCTTTGGCCGCACGCAGCTCGGTCTTGCTTGGCTCTGCGCTGGCGCTGATCGGAACCATATTGACCGGGTTGAGTGGTGATTTTTACGGGATTAGCACTGGTTTTGCCATCGCATCGCTCGGCTTCGGGCTGTTTCGCCCCGGATTTACTGCGGGTGCTTCGCTTGCGGTCCGGCGACATGAGCAAGGTGACGTTGCGGGTAAAATCGCTTCAATCAATGGCGCGGCCTATATTTTCGCTCCGGCGGTGGGCGTGGCGCTGTTCAACTGGTGGGAACCAGCGACCTTCATCCTGATTGCGGCCTCCCTCGCCTTTCTAATCATCTGGGGCCGGCGGGCGTTGGTAACGCCCGCCTGATTTTATGGCTCGTGTTTGGAATCGCGCACAGGTTTCATCATCCCCGGCGAGACAAAGCCCATTCCCTGCGGCTGCAACGCTGCGGTCTTCAATTTGGTTTCCATCGCGCCATATTCTTCTTCCATTTCCACGGTCACGGTCGCACGCGAGGCATTCAGCGCTTGGGTGAAATGGACCATATTAACCTCGCTCACATCGTTCCCGCCTTCGCGCAGCGCGAATAGCCCAGCACGGCGGACAAGGTCCTCGAGATCGGCGCCGGTGTAACGTTCTGTCCGCTCGGCAATTTCGTCGAGGTCGACATCCTTGCCTATCGGCATTTTAGCGGTGTGAATTCCCAATATCCGGCGGCGGCCGCCCTTATCGGGAACAGTAACATATACCAGTTCGTCAAAACGCCCCGGACGCAACAGCGCCGGATCAAGCAAGGTCGGCCGGTTCGTTGCGCCGATCACAACCACAGATTGCAGTTCTTCCAGACCATCCATTTCGGCGAGCAGCGTATTGACCACGCGTTCCGTGACCTGCGGCTCGCCACGCCCACCTCCGCGTATCGGGGCGAGGCTATCGATCTCGTCAAAGAAAATCACACAAGGCGCGACCTGACGTGCACGCGCAAAAAGGCGGGCGATTTGTTGCTCGCTTTCACCATACCATTTGGACAGCAGGTCCGACGATTTGGTGGCGATAAAATTCGCCTCGGCCTCACGTGCGACAGCCTTTGCGAGCAGCGTCTTACCCGTGCCCGGCGGGCCATAAAGCAAAAAGCCCTTGGCCGGACGAATACCCAGCCGCCGGAAAGCATCGGGGTTGCGCAACGGCAATTCCACACCTTCCTTTAGCCGCATCTGCGCCTCATCCAAACCGCCGACATCCTCCCAACGGACATCGGGGGCCTGTACCATTACTTCGCGCATTGCGGATGGCTGCACGCGTTTAAGCGCCTCAAAGAAGTCGTCGCGGGTGACTTTGAGATTTTCGAGGATTTCGGGCGGAATGGTGCCACTCGCCAGATCAAGCTTGGGCATGATTCGGCGAACCGCTTCAATCGCTGCTTCGCGTGTGAGCGAAGAGAGATCCGCCCCGACAAAACCGTATGTGGTCCGCGCCAGTTCTTTCAAATCGACGCGCGGACCCAGTGGCATCCCGCGCGTGTGGATAGCGAGTATCTCGCGACGACCGCTTTCGTCGGGTACACCAACAATGATTTCGCGATCAAAACGGCCGGGACGACGCAATGCCTCGTCAATCGCTTCGGGCCGGTTGGTTGCAGCAATTACCACCAGATTTGTACGTGGTTCCAGACCGTCCATCAGCGTCAGCAACTGGGCAACCAGCCGCTTCTCGGCCTCGCCATGCACCTGATCGCGTTTGGGTGCGATGGAATCGATTTCATCGATAAACAGAATCGACGGGGCTGCCTTGGTCGCTGCCTCGAAGATTTCGCGTAGCTTTTTCTCCGATTCGCCATAGGCCGAGCCCATGATTTCGGGACCGTTGATCAGGAAAAACTCGGCTTCGCTTTCATTGGCAACCGCGCGCGCCAGCCGCGTTTTGCCGGTCCCTGGCGGCCCATGCAGCAGCACGCCACGTGGCGGATCGACGCCAAGACGCGTGAACAGCTCCGGATAACGCAGCGGCAATTCAACCATTTCGCGCAATTGCTTTATGGTGTCGCCCATGCCGCCAAGGTCATCATAAGTGACATCTGCCCGGCGGCCTTCCTTCGCCTCGGCAAATTCCGCGCGCAACTCGACCTCGGTATCATTGTCGATATGCACGATACCCTTTGGAACGGTTGACACCACCGTCAGCCGGATTTCCGCCAGTGCAAACGCCGGTGCCGCCAGCATCTGGCGGAGCTGCGGCGGCATATCGTCGGGTGCAACGCGCTGCTGGCCGTGTGTGGCAACGACGTCACCTGCAACCACCGGACGACCCAAAAAGCTGCGCTTCAGCGCCTGGCTTGGTCCCTCAAGACGGATTTCACGTTGCGCAGGCGCAAACACCACTTTGGTTGCCGGCTTCGATTCAACCTTGCGCACCTCGACATGATCGCCGGCACCGACGCCAGCATTAGCACGCTGAAGGCCGTCAAGTCGGACGACTTCCAGGCCCTCGTCTTCGGGATAGGGATCGACCGCCCGCGCAGCGGTACTTCGCTTCCCGATTATTTCCACGACATCACCCTGAACAATGGCGTTGGCCGCCATGAATTCGCGTGTCATTCGGGCAAGTCCTCGGCCCGAATCCTCGAGCTTGGCATTGGCGACTTGCAATTTTGGGGATTTGGCTTTGGGGGACATTGGCTGCCTCATATCTGCTAAGGCATCAAGGTAGGCGTTGTTCCGCAAATTGCGACTCCAACCGCCCGATTTTCCATAAAAAAAGGGCCGGCGTTAGCCGACCCTGAAAAAGTCTTTAGGAGAGGATGCCTATAAGGCACCCTCTTTATGCGTACCCGGCATTTTTTGTGCAAGTGCGAACAATGCAATTGCAGTTGCGTATTTTGCAACCCTGTAATATCTCTTACATAATGACTTTCGCGGTATTTTGAAATTCGCGAGATGCTTTATACTTTGTTGCACTGCGACAAATTCAGGAGAGTAGCATGCGTCGATTGCCACCATTGCGTTCGCTGGAAGCATTTTTGCGTGTCGCGAAACTAGGTTCGGCAAAAGCCGCCGCAAGCGAACTATCTCTTTCGCCTCCCGCACTCAGCCGACGTATCAAAGCGCTTGAGGATTTCATCGGCAAATCCCTTTTTGACCGTCGCTCCCAAGCAATGGTGATCAACGCCGACGGCGAGGCCCTACTTGCAGCAGTAGAGCCCGCGATGGATGCTATGGCCGAAGCAGTTGAGGAACTCGCCGGTCGTGGCGGCGAGTATCGGCTTCGCTTGGGTGTACTCCCACTTTTCGGCACCCAGCGGCTGATTCCGCGTCTGCCAGAACTGCGCAAGGCTTTCCCCAAATTGCATATCGACGTCGACACATCGGGTCATGCCGAAAATCTGCTGGGTGATGTCGTAGACGCGGCCATCATCATCGCGGCCGAAGTCGACCCCAAGCTTTACAGCGTTCGCCTCGATCGAAATGTTGTATATGCCATTGCTTCCGAGCAGTGGGCAAGAGAGCAGGCCGTAAAAACACCAGAAGACCTCTCGAAACACACCGTCATGGTACACAGCGACATGCCGATGATATTCGATGCATGGCGTGAAGCTGTCGGACAGCCTCGCCTAAAGCCAGCCGCCATCGACCATATCGACAGTGGACCGCTAATGCTGGAGGCAGCAGCCAACGGACTCGGTGTCGCCATTATGCACGGAAGCCATTTTTCCGATGCGCGCGACCCACGCCTGACCCGATTGTTCGACCTCGAAGTCGAAAGCCCCTACAGCTACTGGTTCGTTTGTCGGCCAAGAGCTTTAAAGCAGCGGGCAGTGAAAATTTTCCACGACTGGTTGTTGAAGTCGGGCGTCTAATAAAAAAGGGGCCGGATAACCGACCCCTTAATTGAACATATGATGTGTTGAATTAGCTGCTCTTGCAGGTCTGCGCGCCTTTTCCTGCGAGTTTCACATTGATCTGCTTGCCTTCGCCGGAAAGCGAATTTTCGCCATCTGCAGATTTCATCGGACCGGCAGGAGCGGCTTCCGCAGCAGGAGCAGCGCCAGCAGCGGGTGCTTCAGCAGCCGGTGCAGTTACGCGAACCGCAGTTGCGGCCTTGTCGCCCACACGAATGTCCGCGGCTTCATTCTTGCCGAGGAAATCCACGTACAATATGCTGTTGTCGGCACAGCGGTAGGTACCGCTCGCAGTAATCGCAGGCGGCAATTCGACCGGAGCCGCACTTGCTGCAGCGGTTTCACTGCCAGCTTCACCTGTCGCGGGGGTTTCGGATTTGTTGCATGCCGCTAACGCCAGCATGGACAACGGGGCGAGGATGAGGAGGGTTTTTTTCATAGAAATCCTATTTGCCGCACCAAACTTGCGTTTGAAAGTAAAATCACGCTCTTCCGCCAAGAAATATCGGTATAGCGAAGCACTTGACCGCAAAGACCGGCGGCGTCATTGCAGTGGGCATGTCGCAAGAAGCATCCGAACTGAATTTTGAGCAAGCGCTGCGTGCGCTGGAAGACATTGTCCACAGACTGGAAAGCGGAGAAGCGCCACTGGATGAGTCGATTGCGCTGTACGAGCGCGGCAATCAGCTGCGCGCATTGTGCCAGCAGAGGCTCGATGCGGCAAAAGCGCGAATCGAGGCGATTACGCTTGGCCCAGATGGATCGCCAAGCGGCACAACAGCTTTCGATGCTGGATAAGCCAGTTGGCAGGCGGCCCCTCTTCCACGTTGCTCGATAACGCGCTCAGCCAGATTGCATCTGAGGTCGACGCCGAATTTGACCAATTGCTTGCGTTGCCCGGCGACAGCCGTGATCCGCTTTATGCGGCGATGCGGCATGCAGCGATTGGCGGCGGCAAGCGGCTGCGTCCCTTATTGGTGACGGCGACGGCATCGCTCTTTCACGTGGACCGTGACGTTGCGCTCCGCGTCGGAACAGCGGTCGAGGCCATCCATGTATATTCACTCATCCACGACGATTTGCCATGTATGGATGATGACGACATGCGGCGCGGGAAGCCGACCGTGCACCGCGCCTTTAGCGAAGCAACGGCAGTGTTGGCAGGCGATTCTCTCCATGCTCTGGCGTTCGAGATATTGGCAAATTCACGGACGCATACCGACCCGTTCATCCGCAGCGAGTTGATAGCAACGCTGGCGTTGGCGAGCGGTCCCGATGGCATGGCCGGCGGCCAGATGATGGATCTTGAAGCAGAGAAGTCTACGTTCGATTTACCTACGATAACCCGGCTTCAGGCACTCAAGACCGGCGCGCTCATTGCCGCCAGCGTCGAGATGGGCGCGATACTCGGGCACATCCCGCCCGAAAGCCGCGCGCATTTACGTGGTTATGCCCGCGACATCGGCCTCGCCTTCCAGATTGCCGACGACATTCTGGATGTAGAAGGCGACCCGGAATTGGCCGGCAAGGCACTACAAAAAGACGCCAAGGCTGGGAAAGGCACGTTTGTATCATTGATGGGACTGGATCGCGCCAAGCAGCAAGCGGCGATGCTGGTCGCCCAAGCGAATGAACATATCGGCAGCTACGGGTCGGAAGCTGACCTGCTGCGCGCCATTGCAAATTACATCACGGAGAGAGACCGGTAATGGCACATCGTATCGGCGTTTATCCGGGGACGTTTGATCCTATTACTTTGGGACATATGGACATCATCCGGCGCGGCGCGAAGCTGGTCGACGAGCTGGTTATCGGGGTGACGACCAATGTCGCCAAATCGCCGATGTTCACCGATGACGAGCGAATCGCGATGGTCGAGCGCGAGGTAGCGGCGATCGGCAATGGCAATATCAGGGTAGTCGGGTTCAACTCGCTGCTCATGGATTTCGCCGAATCGCTTGGCGCAACCACGGTCATTCGCGGCATTCGCGGGGTGACAGATTTTGAATATGAGTATCAGCTGACGGGGATGAACCGGCAGCTTAACAATCGCGTCGAAACGGTGTTCTTGATGGCGGACGTTGCATTGCAGCCCATCGCGTCGCGGCTGGTCAAGGAAATAGCACTTTACGGTGGCGAGATCGGAAAATTCGTTACCCCGACGATCCGCGACGAGGTCGTGGCGCGTGTCGACAAGCTTGGCCGCAAGGGCAGCTAAGCCGAGAGGCTTTGAAGCAATATCGCGATTATGAGTCCAATGGCGGTGGCGACCCCCGCCATATGCCTATCTTCTTTATAAGCTTTCGGAAAAACCTCGGTTGCAAGCGAAGCGACGACGGCTCCAGCGGCAACACAGCGGACAGCCGCGAGCACGTGCGCATTGGCTCCCTCCAGCGCGATATTGCCGACCAAAGCCGCAACCGCCAATAAAATTGTTGCCCCTCCCCATAGTGCGAATATCGTCCGCGGTTTCATTCCCCCTGCCTTCATGCCGCGCGCGCCGCCAGCGGCCTCGGGAAGATTTGATAATAATATGGCCCCGGCCAACGCAGCGACCTCGGCAGGCGTTGCCCCGATTAATGCAACACCAAGTGCGAGATTTTCTGGGACGCCGTCGAAGGTAATTGCGGCCAGCAAACCGACGCCCTCGTCCGATTTCAGTTTCTCGTCGATCCAGTAATCGGCAGCAGAAAATAGTACCGCGCCAGCGGCCAACGCGGCAATAACCACCCAGACATTGCTTTCTTTTGCGGATGGTTCGACCAGTTCGCCAATGACCGACATAATGAGTGCACCACCAGCAATCGCGATAATGAAACCCTCGGTCCGGTCGGACAGCCTGCCATAAACACCCCAGAAAGCGCCGATCAGCAAGGCTGCCGATACGACCGCTATAACGAGGATTACCGTTACCATCTACGGCTTTGCACGTTGCTTGCGCGTGCTTGATGGCGATTTTGGCGGCAGTTCCAGATATTCCTCAGGCACATAAATCGCATAGGTTGCCAGCCGGATTTCACGTACAAATTGCAACAGGCATGCAGCGAGCAGCAGCAGTGCCAGCATGAACACCGCAACCGCCACCCATGCTGCCGAAATACTCGACAGCCCCATCAGAAAAAGCACCGCAATCATGATGCACACGGTGATTGCGGAGAGCACCGCGAACAGGATTGACGAGCCAACCACCCGCATCCGCTTTTCGATTATCCGTAACTCGCTGACAACGCGTTCGTGCGCGTTGCCTTCAGTCTCCGCATGCTGGCGTTGCAGGTCGCGCGACCGATCGACGATGCGCGAAAGACGGCCGGTGAGAACATTGAGCAGGCTGCCGACTGCAACCAGCAGGAAAGCGGGGGTCAAGGCGGTTTGAAGGACCGATATGACGACCGTAAGATCGGGTCCGAACTTATCGCCCAACTTGCTTCTCCGCCGCTAACTCTCGCAACTCGGTCTTCAGCAATTTGCCGATATGGCTGCGCGGCATTTCGTCGATTTCGTACAGTACCGAAATGCGCTGCGTTTTGCCGAGCTGGGCATTGACCCGCTGCAATATCTCGTCGGGCGACGCAGGGGCATTACCGGCAAGCCGCACGAACCCCACCGGCGTTTCACCCCAGGCTTCCGAGGGCATGCCAACAACAGCCGCTTCAGCGACTTCAGGCTGTTCCTCCAGCAGCTCCTCCAGATCTTTCGGATAAATGTTGAACCCTCCCGATATGATCATGTCCTTGGCTCGGCCAACAATCGAAACAAAGCCCTCTTCATCGACGATGCCGATATCGCCGGTTTTCAGCCAGATATTTCCCTCTTCGTCACGCCATTCCATTTCGCGCGTCTTTTCTGGCTGGTTTTTATAGCCGGACATCATCGTGGGCGAGCGTCCGGTGAGTATGCCTTTGAAGCCCGGCGGCAGACGGTTATCGTCGTCATCGAGCACGATCAGCTCATGCCCTGTCACCGGCTGGCCCACTGTATTCAGCTTGTCGGGGAAATTATGCGCTTGCAGCATGCAGACAACACCGCCCTCGGTCATGCCGTAAATCTCGACCAGCCCGCCCGGCCAGCGCTTTACGACATCGGCTTTCAGCTCTGCGGGGAAGGGCGCGCTCGTGCAGAATTTAACGACGTAGCTGGACAAATCATATTCATCGAAACGGTCATAGGCCATCAGCCGCTGATACTGGACAGGTACCAGCATAGTGTGCGTCGTCCGGTCCGCCAGCGCATGTTCAAGATAGCCTGCGACATCGAATTTCTCCATCATCCGCGCAAAGCCGCCATGACACATCGTCGGCAGGAAAACAGCCAACGTCGTGTTGGAATATAGCGGCGTTGACACCAGCGAACGCGTGTCACGGCTGTAAATCGACTTGAACCCGCCTGCCATCTGGTGCCAGCGCATTTGATGCGAATGGACGATGCCTTTGGGCGTACCCGTGGTCCCGCTCGAGTAAATGATATTGAAGGGATCGGTCTCAGCGGGCGTCGTGGCTAGATGGCTGGCACCCTCTTCTGCCATCCAGTCGGCAAGCGCCGGAGGGCCGTTTTTTGCGCCGTCGAGCATCACGATTTTGATAGTGCCGAGATCATAACCCGAAAGGTCGGCAAGCTTCGCTGAATCGACGAACAAGTGCATTGCCCCCGAATCTTTCAACATCGCCGTCAATTGGGCGGGCGCTGCGGAGGTTGTAAGCGGCGCCGCGCAACCGCCTGAGCGAACAGTTGCCAGATAGACCAACGCATATTGGATATTGGTGGTGCCGAGAATCGCCACTGCCTGCCCGTGCTCCAGTCCATCGCGCTGAAGTTGCGCTGCAATCCGCGACGTCAATGCTGACAACTCACCCCAGCTAAGCGCGCCACTGCTATCCGCGAGCGCCAACTCATTCGGCTTTTCCACGCCCCATGCGCCAATTACAGCCCCAAAATCGCCAAAGGATTTTTCCAGTTCGGCAACAACGCCCATCTTCATGTATCTTCCTCGCCCTCGATTTAACTCACCGCTTAGCGCGTTCAGGCAAAGTTTCATCGCCATATTTTTTCCCCATAATCTGTCCGACAAAACTCTGATGCTATCAAGCTGAAAAGACTGTGGAAAAATAGGGCGATTTTGCCGCTTTTCCTTGGGTTTTGCGCTCCCATGCCTTATGGTCCGCGCATGACCGATGAAACACCTGAAAACACGCAAAATAGCTCTTCTGGCGACAGCGCCGCCAACCCCAATCAGAATGAATATGGTGCCGACAGCATCAAGGTGCTGAAAGGACTTGATGCCGTGCGCAAGCGCCCCGGCATGTATATCGGCGATACCGACGATGGCAGCGGCCTGCACCACATGGTGTTCGAAGTTTCGGACAACGCGATTGACGAGGCGCTGGCCGGACATTGCGATCTCGTGCTTATCGAACTCAACCCCGACGGCTCGGTCAGTGTTGAGGATAATGGACGTGGGATTCCGACGGGAATGCACAAGGAAGAAGGCGTGTCGGCCGCGGAAGTCATCATGACCCAGCTGCACGCAGGCGGCAAGTTTGAGAATACAAGCGACGATAATGCCTACAAGGTTTCCGGCGGTCTTCATGGCGTGGGCGTATCGGTGGTAAACGCGCTTTCGGAGTTTCTCGAGCTGACGATCTGGCGCGAAGGCAAGGAGCACTGGATGCGCTTCGAACATGGCGACGCGGTCGGACCGCTGGTGGTCAAGGGCGATGCGCCGGTTGTCGAGGGCAAGCCCAAAAAGGGTACGCGCGTGACCTTCATGGCGTCGACCAACACCTTCAAAAATGTGCTTGAATTCGATTTCGACAAATTGGAACATCGCTATCGCGAGCTGGCGTTTCTGAACTCTGGCGTGCGTATCCTGTTACGCGACAACCGGCATTCGGAGGTCAAGGAACATGACCTTTATTATGAAGGCGGCATCGGCGCGTTCGTCAAATATCTCGACCGTAACAAGACGGCACTGCTCGCCGACCCGATTGCCATTTCGTCGCAGCGCGATGGTATCGGCATCGATGTCGCGCTTGAGTGGAATGACAGCTATTATGAAAATGTGCTGTGTTTCACCAACAACATCCCGCAGCGCGATGGCGGCACGCACCTCGCCGCATTCCGCTCGGCTCTGACTCGCACGCTCAACAATTATGCGGAAAAATCGGGTGTGCTGAAGAAAGAGAAAGTCACACTGACCGGCGACGACATGCGCGAAGGGTTGACCGCAATTGTTTCGGTGAAGCTGCCAGATCCCAAATTCTCGTCGCAAACCAAGGACAAGTTGGTGTCGTCGGAGGTCCGCCAGCCGCTTGAAAGCCTGATGGCCGACCGGATGAGCGAATGGCTGGAGGAAAATCCCGGCCACGCGAAGACCGTAATCCAGAAGGTGATTGATGCCGCTGCCGCACGCGAAGCGGCGCGCAAAGCGCGTGAAGCATCGCGCAAGAGCGTGATGAGCGTCGCATCGCTTCCCGGCAAACTTGCCGATTGTCAGGAAAAAGACCCGGCCAAGTCCGAGCTGTTCCTTGTCGAAGGCGATTCCGCAGGCGGTTCGGCCAAGCAGGGCCGCGACCGGCATTATCAGGCCATACTGCCGTTGAAGGGTAAAATCCTTAACGTCGAGCGCGCGCGTTTCGACCGGATGCTTTCGTCGAAGGAAGTCGGCACGCTCATTCAGGCGATGGGCACGGGTATCGGACGCGAAGATTTCAACATCGAAAAGCTGCGGTATCACAAGATCGTGATTATGACCGACGCTGACGTCGACGGGTCACATATTCGCACGCTCTTGCTCACATTCTTCTACCGGCAGATGCCCGAGATTATCGAAAACGGCCATCTCTTCATCGCGCAACCCCCGCTTTACAAAGTCGCCAAAGGCCGCAGCGAAATTTATGTGAAGGACGACAAGGCGCTCGACGACCATCTCGTCGAAGTCGGGTTGAATGGTATCGTACTTGAAGGCGCAGGCGGCCAGCGCGCAGGCGCGGACCTCGGCAGCCTCGTCGAACATGCCCGGCGTATGCGAAGCCTGATGGCTTTTGTCCCGCGCCGTTATGACCCGACGATTGTCGAAGCAATGGCGCTTACTGGTGCACTGGACCCTGACGCGAAGGACCGCAGCGCTGCCGTCGCCAAGGCCGCCGCGTGGATGGGCGCGCAGGATGTCGAGGGCAAATGGTCCGGCCGTATTTCCGAAGATGGCGGCTATCATTTCGAACGGCTGTGGCGCGGCGTCACCGACCACCATATCATCGAAGCCGCCTTCCTGATGTCTGCAGAGGCACGCAAATTGCATAAGCTCGCGAGCGAAGAAAGCGCGAGTTACGAAACGCCAGCGCGGTTGGTTAAGTCGTCGGCGGTCGCCGAGCCTGAGGTTGAACTGGAAGTCGACGCAGAAGAAGGCGAAGCCGTCGGCGATCAAGCCAAACGTACGGTTGCATCGTCAGGCATCGGCAACAAGGGCGCGATCACACGGCCATCCGAACTGCTGGACGCAATATTGGCGGCTGGTCGCAAGGGCCTGGCAATCTCGCGTTACAAGGGCCTTGGCGAGATGAATGCCGAGCAATTGTGGGAAACCACATTGGACCCAAACCACCGCTCGCTGCTGCGCGTGGAAATCGAACAGGCTGATTTGGCAGACGATATTTTCACCAAGCTGATGGGCGAAGTTGTCGAGCCTAGGCGTGATTTCATCGTAGAGAACGCACTGAATGTGGCTAATCTGGATGTCTGACGCCTCAGCCTGACGCGCAATCAAATCGGTATATCGCCATTGATATTGCGGCATGAAGTCTACAGCCGCAATGTCGTCGACATGGAGGGGTCCATGTCCAAAATGAGTCGCTTTTCGATTTTTGCGCTGATTGCGGTGCCGGTTTTCGCCCAAGCCGGCGACAGCCGAAGCCATATCGGTGACGGCATGGCCAGCTATTACGGTAATGAATTTGCCGGAAGCAGGACAGCCAGCGGCGAGCGTTTCGATCCGGGGGCGATGACCGCCGCGCATCGCTCGCTCGCCTTTCACAGCCGTGTCGCCGTGACGAACCTCGCCAATGGCAAGGAAGTCATTGTCCGGATTAACGACCGCGGGCCGTGGGGCAAGGGTCGGGTTATCGACATTTCTTATGCGGCCGCCAGGGAGATTGGCATGCACCGCAGCGGCACCGCGCGGGTGAAGCTGGAATTGCTCGACTAGTTGATCGCTGCACGTTGCCATTCGGGCAGGCTTAAATCTGCCATATCTTCAACGCGACGATGCTCGACTGACAAACCCAGTTCGGGATAAGCGATGCGTTGACGTTTCTCGTCGGCCAGAACAAGCGGCACCACCACCAGACGCCGGTTAACCTTTTGCCGCCAGTTCATCCGCGCTGTATTTTCCTGACCGACATAGCATCCCTTTGAAAAAGACACGCCGTTAAGTTCAGCGGCGTTTGCTTCCAGCCAGAGCGTCTGATCGCTGCCAAGCTCTGCAACGCCTTCGGCTACACCGAGTGACAGACGGTGCCGACGGAACGTATCGCTGGCGTCTTCATTATCGGCAGCGATGGGTACTATCCAGCGCTTACCGAGGTCAGGATGGCGGGGGTCGCCAGCGCCTTCTTTCGTCCAAAAAACGCCCAATGCATCATCCGCCAATATGCTGATTTTGCGTCGCAACCGGTACATCGACAACCGCCGCATGAGCGCCTCGGCCTGGCTTGCTTCGCAATCGATCAGCACATCATCGTCATCCGCCCACAGGATAAAGTCGAACAACGCCTTGCCTTGCGGGCTCAGCAATCCCGCCCAGAGCGGCATTCCAGCGGCAGTATCCTGCGTCACCAGCCCTTGCAAAAACCCCCGCACATCCTCGCCTGCTTCGGTTGGAGAAAGGCGAATAACAGCTCGGTCGAACAGGCGGGGGTTTGGCATAGGTGACAGATAGGGTCCGCTTCGCCTAAAGGGAAGCCCATGACCGATACGCTTACGATCCGCCGCCCCGACGACTGGCATGTTCACTTGCGCGATGGCGATATGCTGCGCGGTGTCGTGCCTTATACCGCGCGTCAATTCGCCCGCGCCATCGTGATGCCCAATCTGTCGCCGCCGGTCACCAGCGTCGAGGCTTGCGGGGCCTATCGCGACCGGATTTTGGCTGCGGTTCCGGAAGGAATCGATTTCACGCCGCTGATGACCGCTTATCTGACTGACGGTATCGACGGTGCTGAACTGGCCCGCGGATTTGCCGAAGGCGTGTTCACCGCCGCCAAGCTCTACCCTGCCCACGCGACCACCGGCAGCGCACACGGCGTGACCGATGTCGCCGCGATCATGCCCGCGCTTGAACGCATGGCGCAGATTGGCATGCCTTTGCTCATCCACGGCGAAGTCACCGACCATGCGGTCGACATTTTCGACCGTGAGGCAGTGTTTATCGAGCGCACATTGTCCAGTCTCGTTCGCGATTTGCCCGAACTCAAGATCGTGTTCGAACACATCACCACTGCCGATGCTGTTGCCTTCGTCGACTCGTGTGGCCCCAACATTGGCGCAACGATCACGCCGCAGCATCTGCACATCAACCGTAATGCGATGTTCGTCGGCGGCATTCGTCCGCATGCTTATTGCTTGCCCGTTGCCAAGCGCGAGATACACCGGCTGGCACTGCGCAAGGCGGCGACGTCAGGTAACCCCAAATATTTTCTCGGCACCGACAGCGCGCCGCATGCGAAATCAGCCAAGGAAAGCGCCTGTGGCTGTGCGGGTATTTTCAACGCACCTTATGCAATTGAAAGTTACATTGCCGTGTTCGATGAAGAAGACGCGCTCGACAAATTTGAGGGCTTTGCGTCGGAAAATGGACCAATATTCTATGGTTTTCCCCTCAATGAAGGCACAATAGCCTTGGAACGCACACCAACCACGATCCCCGAAACATTGGATTTGGACGGAACGCCAATCGTGCCCTTCCATGCAGGCGAAACGCTCGGCTGGAGATTGCGCGCCTAGGCCCGTGTAGCGCGATACATCCGCAATGCGTCGGCGCAGAATATCGCGATACTCACCCAGATCAGCACAAAACACGCTAATTTGGTTGTGCTAAGTGGTTCGCCATAGACGAATACCCCCAACAAAAACGCAATCGACGGCGCGAGATATTGAACGAAGCCGAGGCTGGCGTAACTCATCCGCCTCGCAGCCGTAGCGAACAACAATAACGGAATGGCCGTAACCGCGCCTGCCAATATCAGCAGGCCAGTCGTTTCAACATCGTCGCCAAACCCGCCTGTGCCTTGGCTTGCGAACCAGAATGCAGCCGCGAGCGACAGCGGAGCGAGCAAGGTAGTTTCGACCGCCAGCCCCGGCACTGACCCTACGGGCGTAATTTTGCGGATTAATCCGTACAGCCCGAAACTGCACGCCAGCGATACCGAAACCCATAATGTATCGAGCGCGTCGCCGATCAATATCGCAACGCCGACGGCTGCTACCGCAACCGCCACCAACTGCAACGGTCGCAACCGCTCGCCCAGAAACATCCGTCCAAGCAACACGTTCACAAGTGGGTTGAGATAATAGCCAAGGCTTGCCGCCAATATATGGTCGGTCGACACCGCCCAGATGTAAATCAGCCAGTTGACCGCAATCAACGTGGCCGACGCGAGCAGATTGCGTAAATGTGCCTTGTGCCGGAAAATGGCGACATATTCGCCCAGTTGCTTTCTGAAATACATGATCACCAGCAGCAACGGTATCGACCATAATATCCGCTGTGCCACGATCTCCACCGGCGGCACATGGTCGAGCAGTTTGAAATAGACAGGGACAAAGCCCCAAATGACATAAGCACCCAAGGCGAACGGCAAACCGCTGGGCTGCGGGTTTTCGATTTTTTCGGTCATGTTAAAACGCCCGCCGTTGCGAGCAAATCAAATGATGCCGCCGCCCATCCACAGGCGAAGCGCACAAATTGCCATGACCACGAAGCAGAAATTGCGGCCCGAATTCTTGTCCGATGCGAACCCGAACGCCGCGCCGACGCCGGCAATCAGAATAATAAGCCAGTTGAGCCAGCCCAGCAACGGTATGAAGCCTATAACGGCAAGGACGAGGGCGATAAGTCCGAAGAGGAATGCAATGATGTTAGCCATGCAGCCTTTGTGACGGCTTTTGCCGTTTGTGGCAAGCACACAGAAACGTGTTTCGCCGAACAGCGTTAGTGCCTTTCACTTCGATATTGCGCGTCCACCCGATTGCGACGAAAGCAGGGCATGGAAAGAATCGAACAGCTTATGAGCCGTGAGCGCCCATGCAGTGTATCGCACGACATATCGCATATTTGCCAAGGGCCGGCCTAAACATCATGTCATCTAGTCTAACCTCATCGCAACTTAGCGAAATCGTGGAAATGGCACTGTCGGACCATATCAGCTTTAATCAGATTTCGGCTCAGCACGGCGTAACGCCGGACGAAATTAAGGCAATTATGCGGACGCAACTCAAGCCCGGCAGCTACCGGGCATGGCGCAAACGGGTGCGTGATTTTGGTGACCGGCGGGAGCATTATAAATGACACCGACAGCAAAAATATTATTGCTCGGATCTGGCGAGTTGGGGCGCGAATTTGTCATCGCAGCCAAGCGGCTTGGGTGCCATGTCATTGCATGTGACAGCTACGATCAAGCTCCAGCGATGCAGGTGGCAGACAAAGCTGAAGTGTTTTCGATGCTCGACGGAGAAGCATTGGGTGCCGCGATTGAGAAACATCAGCCTGATTTCATCGTACCCGAAATCGAAGCAATTCGCACCGAAGTGCTCGCCGATTATGAAGCCAAGGGATTTACCGTCGTCCCATCCGCCAGAGCGGCGCAGTTGACGATGAACCGCGACGCCATTCGGGACTTGGCGGCGTCGGAGCTGGGGTTGAAGACTTCGCGCTATCTTTATGCGGAAAGTCGCGAGGAACTGCACGCGGCGGCGATCCAATTGGGTCTGCCCTTGGTGGTGAAACCGGTAATGTCCTCATCGGGCAAAGGTCAAAGCACGATGCGGACCGCAGCCGATATCGACGCGTCGTGGGATTATGCCGCCGCCGGGATGCGCGGTGACCGGCTGCGTGTCATTGCCGAGCAGTTTATCGACTTCGATTATGAAATAACGCTGCTGACTGTCCGGGCGAAAGACGGCGTGCATTTTTGTCCGCCAATCGGCCACCGTCAGGAACGCGGCGATTACCGCGAAAGCTGGCAACCGGCGGCTATGTCGGCGGCTGCGCTGAAATCTGCACAAGATATGGCCGCAAAAGTAGTCGATGCGCTGGGTGGATACGGCCTGTTCGGCGTCGAATTTTTTGTGAAGGGCGACGAGGTCATCTTCTCCGAACTCTCGCCCCGGCCGCATGACACCGGCATGGTGACTTTGGTGTCGCAAACGCTCACCGAATTCGACCTTCACGCCCGCGCAATCCTTGGCCTGCCGATACCAGAAATCGCCTTGCTCGGCGCATCGGCGAGCGCCGTGGTGCTCGCCGACCGCGAGGCCGAGGACTTCAGCATCACTGGCCTCGCCGATGCGCTCGCGCTCGCAACAGCCGACACTCATGTCGACGCGCGCATTTTCGGCAAGCCCGTTACCCGCCCCTATCGCCGGATGGGCGTCACATTGGCCCGCGTTCTGGACGGAGACACGGACACCGCACGGGCCGTGGCGGTTGCTGCGGCAGATAAGATCAACATCAATTACGGAAGCACCAAATGACCATCATCCTTTACGGCATCCCTAACTGCGACACGGTTAAAAAAGCGCGAGTGTATCTCGATGGGCGCAATGTGGCCTATCAATTTCACGACTATAAAAAGGCAGGTGTCGAAAAATCGGATCTCGAACGCTGGAGCAAGCAAGCCGGCTGGGAAAAGCTCCTCAATAAAGCAGGCACGACGTTCAAGAAATTGCCCGACGCCGACAAGGCCGACATCGACGAAACAAAGGCAATCGCGCTGATGCTCGCCAACCCGTCGATGATCAAACGTCCGGTGGTCGAGGGCGGCGAAACACTGCTGGTCGGGTTCAAGCCGGAAGTCTATGATGCGGCAAAATTCTAACCAGAGGAAGATATCATGGTCACCGCACGCTGGAACGGCGCCATAATCGCGCAGTCGGATGATACCGTTATGGTCGAAGGCAATCATTATTTTCCGCGCGACGCGGTGAATGTCGATTATCTGCAAGGCAGCGATACCACGTCAGTGTGCGGCTGGAAGGGTATCGCGCGTTATCATTCGCTGGTCGTCGACGGCAAAACCAATACTGACGCGGCCTGGTATTACCCCGAGCCCAAATCGGCGGCGAGCGAGATCACCGACCGGATTGCCTTCTGGAAGGGCGTTGAAGTCGGCTAATGCGGGTGGGTCGCGATTGTCATCAGGCTGACACAGGCCTGCGCAATGCCCGCTTCATGAAATTTCTATTCCCGCTCCTAATCGCCGCCCTCCTTCCCGCTTGTTCGATAACCGAAAGCCAAGCCATGGAAAAACCACTTAACGGCCAAGCCATCGTCATCGCCCATCGCGGCGCCAGCGGAGAACGGCCCGAACACACCATCGCAGCCTATACGCTGGCGATAGAGCAGGGGGCCGATTATATCGAACCCGACCTGGTGCTGACCAAAGACGGCATACTTGTCGCGCGGCACGAAAACGAGATCTCCGAAACCACCGACGTTTCGGCGAAGCCCGAATTTGCCGACCGCAAAACGACCAAGACCATCGACGGCCAGCAAATGACCGGCTGGTTCACCGAAGATTTTACGCTGGCCGAACTGAAAACCTTGCGCGCCAAAGAGCGCCTGCCGCAGCTGCGCAAAGCCAATATGGCCTTTGACGGGCAGTTTGAAGTCCCGACCTTCGAAGAGATATTGGAACTGGCCAAGGCACGCGGCGTTGGCGTCTATCCTGAAACCAAACACCCGACCTATTTTGCGTCAATCGGCCTGCCACATGAGGCACCTTTGTTGGCACTGCTTATCAAGTACGGGCACACGGAAAAGACCGCTCCGGTGTTCATACAGTCGTTCGAAGTCGAAAATCTGAGGGCTTTGCGCAGCAAGACCAAGTTGCGCCTGATCCAGCTGATGGATGAAAAAGGCAGTCCGCCTGACCGCGCCGATCTGACCTATCCGGCGATGGCGACGGCCGAGGGTCTAAAGACCATCGCCACTTACGCCGACGGCGTAGGTCCCAATAAAGCGCTCGTCATCCCGCGTACCTTGCTTGGCAATTTAGGCGAACCGACTAGCCTCGTCGCCGACGCACATAAAGTCGGCCTCGCGGTCCATCCCTGGACATTCCGCCGCGAAAATTATTTCCTTCCGCTGTCGCAGAAATCGGGCATCAACCCGGCTGCTTACGGCGATCTCGAAAACGAAATTCGCGCATTTCTGGACGCTGGCGTCGACGGCATCTTCAGCGATAATCCCGCGCAAGCGGTGGCGGCGACAAAACGCTAAGCCGCGTGGCGTTTAAGCGTCAGCCACAGCGCGAACACGGCAACGACCATTAGCGCGGTCGCCAGCATGTACGGCGCTCCGGGGAATAACGGGCCGATATTGTCGGAATAGGCACCGAACACACCGGTCATGGCAGGCGGCCCGATGATCGCGGTCAGGCTGACCATACTGGCAATCGCGCCCTGCAACTCGCCCTGCGCATCTTCGGCAATGCGAGTGGTCATCAGGCTCTGCATCGCGGGGAAGGTCAGGCCGGTAATCGAACCAACCACCAGCCCTAGAATCGCCATTTCTGTGGACCCGGCGAAACCGATGATGAGGTAACTCGGTATCGCAAAAAACAGGCTGTAAACCGCCGTCGGCACCGCGCCAAAACGGTCGATGACCTTGCCGACCAACAGCCCCTGAATGATAGCGAGCAACATGCCAAATAGCGCGACGGTCGCGCCGATGGTCAACGGGCCCCAATCAAATTTCATGACGCCGTAATAGCTCCAGACCGCGAAATTGGATTGCGCCGCAAACTGCATGAAGAAGATCGTGATGAGGCAGCCCAACACCAAAGGCGTCTTTGCCATTTGCAGCATTGTCCCAAAGGGATTGGCGCGGGCAAGGCTGAAGGCACGGCGTTTTTCGGGCGGGAGCGTTTCTTTGAGGGCAAATGCGCCATAGGCCGCGCCAATTAGGCACAGGACACTCGCCACGAGAAACGGCACGCGGTCGCCGAGCTGGCCGAAGACGCCACCAAGCGCTGGTCCCAACACAAATCCCGCCGCACCTGCCCCGCCGAGCAAACCATAGATACCGCCGCGCTTGTCCGGTTCAACGACATCGGCAACGCAGCTATTTGCCGCCGCCCAGGTCGCACCCATCACGCCCGAAATCATCCGTCCGATGAATAACCACGCGAGCGTCGGGGCCCACGCCATCATCGCATAATCGACCCCGAGTGCCGCGAGCGTAACCAGCAATATCGGGCGGCGTCCGAAACGATCGGACAGCCCGCCGATGATCGGTGAAAACACAAACTGCATGATGGCATAAGCAAAGAGCAGCCACCCGCCAATTTCCGCCGCCCCGTCTACCCCTTCGCCGCTCAATCCCATGACAAGGCGCGGCATAACTGGCACAATCAGTCCGATGCCCGCCATGTCGATAAAGACAATGAACGCGATCAGGCCAAGTGCCGGTTTTCTTTGTGCGTTTTCCAAGACTTCCCCTCGGCTGGAGAAGTAACCGCTTGAATTTGCGGGGTCAAGGTGGAGGCCTGAACCAAAAAAGGGGAGCGGATATTCGGGCCTCCGGTTCTACTTTAGGCTTGGGCAGCACTAAGCAATGTCGTTGGTCCATCGGAAAACCTCGTCAAGCGGCTTGCCGAACACATGGGCGATGCGGAACGCGACCTCCAGCGACGGCGAATATTTGCCCTGCTCGATGGCAGCGATGGTCTGACGGGTAACTCCGACCTTGTCGCCCAGATCACCTTGTGTCATTTCTCCGGCGAGGAAGCGCAACGTTTTTATCTCGTTGGTAAAGGGAGCGGGCGCCATCGCTCAATATCCCCTTCGATAAAAATAGAGCTGTGCTCCAACGCGGACAAGTTCCGCTGCAACAAGAGTTGCCATCAAGATATTGACCGACCAGCCGTAATTCAGGCCGTTGATAAGCGCAAAGATGTTGGCCCAGATGCCCAGCACGAGCGGATAGTAGGCCATATGTGTGCCGCGCAAATGGATGGTCTTTTCACGCTCATCCTCTTTCAGATTCGCTTCCTTTGGCGTGCGGATGGCAAAATAGGTGGTTCCGGCGATCATCGGCACCAGAAAGATGATCGTCACCGGAAGCAGCATCCATACGGCCGCATACATCCCGGCACTACTATTGGCGATCTCCCACGGGTAACTCAGAAAATACCAGCCAAAGGCCGCGACCAAACCCGCAAGCGCGACCCAGTGAATCTTCTCACGAAACGACATTCTCAAGCTCCATTGTTATATGATTCGCACTTAGTGTTATATATTATTAACATTGAGTCAAATATAAATAACATGAAACCGCTTCTTGCTTTTGCGTGGATGTTTTACTCGCTAAGCCCCTGCCCCATGTCCACACGCCCGCAAACGCTCACCTTCGACACCTCCACCAGCCGCGCGAACCCGACGCCGTCGCCGATGAAGCGGCTGACGGTGCCGCGTATCCGCCAGCGCAAGGGCGGCGAGCCGCTGGTGATGCTTACTGCCTATACCGTGCGTATGGCACAGCTGCTCGATCCGCATTGCGACATGCTGCTCGTCGGCGATTCGCTCGGTCAGGTGATCTATGGCCTGCCGCATACGGTTGCCGTAACAATGGAAATGATGTGCGCGCATGGCGCAGCAGTGGTGCGCGGCAGTTACCATGCAGCGGTAATCGTCGATATGCCTTTTGGCTCGTACGAAGCCTCACCCGAGCAGGCTTTCAGCAATGCCGCAAGGCTACTTAAGGAAACGGGCGCAGCTGCGGTAAAAGTCGAGGGCGGCAGAGTGCTTGCCCCGACGGTCGAATTTCTGACCTCGCGCGGGATACCCGTCATGGCGCATGTCGGCCTCACCCCGCAGGCGGTGAACATACTGGGCGGATATGGCGTACGCGGCAAAAGCCCCGAGGAAGCCAAATCGATTGTCGAAGATGCGGTTGCGATGTCCGAGGCGGGCGCATTTTCGATGGTTATCGAAGGCGTGCTTGAGCCGATTGCAATCGAAATCACTAACAAGATCGCTTGCCCTACCATCGGCATTGGCGCGTCGGCGCAGTGCGATGGACAGGTTCTGGTCACCGAAGACATGCTTGGACTGTTTGATCGCGTACCTAAATTCGTGAAGAAATTCGGCAATATGGGCGTCAGTGTCGAAGAGGCTGTTCGCGAATATGCCAGCGGCGTGCGCGATCGCAGCTTCCCCGGACCAGACCAGCTGTATCAGCCTGCTTGAAGCAGGGCTGGCCTATCGGTTCGAGTCCCGCTAAGGACGGCGGCGATATCATGTTTACAATAAAATTTCGGAGGCCCTTTTGGCTTTGACACCGACTGACAAGCGCGCCGGAAGCGATGAGGCTTTTCTGCGCGAAGTGGACGATGCGGTCCGCGCCAGCGATCTGACCAGTTTCTGGACCCGTTATGGCCGTTGGCTTTTGACGGCGATTGTCGCTGCGCTTTTCGCATTTGGCGGCTGGATAGTTTACCAGAACCAGCAACAGGCCGCTGCCGACAGGCAGGGCGAGGAATTTGTCGATGCCATGGACAAGCTGCGCGCAGGGCAAGAAAAAGAGGCCCGCGCCAAGCTGGCAACGCTCGCGAAGGCTGATCAACCTGGATATCGTGCAATGGCGCAATTGGTTGAGGCCAACCTTCTAGGCGAAGATGGCAAGACCAAGGAAGCAATTGCAATCTATGCCAAAGTTGCCGGCGACGGCAGCCTGCCCCAGACCTTCCGCGACCTTGCACTCATTCGCCAGACCAGCGCAGAATTCGATTCATTGCCGCCGCAAAAGGTGGTGGACAGGCTGAAGACACTATCCACCCCAGGCCACGCCTGGTTTGGAAGCGCAGGCGAGCTGACTGCATTGGCTTATCTGAAAATGGGCAAAGACAATCTTGCAGGCCCCATTTTTGCTCAGATTGCCAAGCAAGATGGGTTACCGCAAAGCCTTCGCAGCCGCGCGCAACAGATGGCGGGTGCCTTGGGGGTTGATACCGTTCAGGTTGATGAAAAGCGCAATGCGGCAACGACGGCAGCAGAAGCTGCCGCAAAAGGAGAGTGATTACGTGAAGAATAGCGCAAAATTACTACTGGCTTTGGCCGCATCTGCATCGCTGACAGGCTGCGCCGTCCTAGACAGCGTGCGCGGCGATGCAGGCAAGAAGAACAATACGCCCACCGTCGGCAACCGTGTCGACATATTGGGAACCGAGCGCGACATGGAAGTCGACCCGGCATTGGCCAGTGTTTCTGTCATCCTTCCGGCGCCCGCCGTCAATGACGCCTGGGCACAGCCCGGCGGTAACGCATCGAAATCGCCCGGCCATGTCGAGCTTGGACAGGGCCTTTCACTAGCCTGGACCGCAAACGTGACCGGTGCCAACCCCCGCGCGCGTCTCGCCGCAAGTCCGGTGATGAGTAACGGGCGTCTTTATGTTGTTGATACCACGGCGCGGGTCACTGCGTTTGACGCCAATAGCGGTGCACAAATCTGGTCCAATGCACTCGAAGTCGAAGACGACGGCAAGCCGTCGCGCTTTGGCGGCGGGGTTAGCGCGACCGGCACCAACGTCTTTGCAACAAATGGTGTTGGCGATGTCGCCGCGCTTGCTGCAGATACTGGCGCATTGGTCTGGAAAAAGCGTCCGGCAGGCCCCCTGCGTGGCGCGCCGACGCTCTCAAACGGTAATGTGTACGTTATGACACAGGACAACCAGATTTATGCGCTGCGTCAGACAGACGGCGAACCACAATGGAATGAAGCAGGGCCCGTTGCAGCCTCCGGCATTTTTGGTGTTGGCGCGCCGGCAGCAGCACAAGGTACCGTGATAGCTGGTTATTCAAGCGGCGAGCTTGCGGCCTATCGATATGAAAATGGCCGTAGCCTTTGGAGCGACACGCTGTCGCGCACCGCGATGTCGACCTCGGTTTCGACGCTCACCGATATTGACGCCGACCCGGTTATTGACCGCGGCCGCGTTTTTGCACTCGGCAAGGGTGGTCGGATGGCATCTTACGAGCTGGTCACAGGGCAGCGGATTTGGGAAATCAATATTGCAGGTATTTCGACGCCGGTCGCTGCTGGCGAATGGATATTCGTAATGACCGACGAAGCGAAACTGCTGTGCGTTGCGCGCTCGAGCGGAAAGATCCGCTGGATTTCCAAATTGCAGCGTTATGAAAATGAAGAAAAGAAAAAGGGCCCAGTGAGCTGGCAGGGCCCTGTGCTTGCAGGCGGACGACTGGTCGTCGCCAATTCGCGCGGTGAAATCTGGTCGGTTGCACCCGCCGACGGCACAGCGAGTAAATCTTTCGACCTCAAATCGCCTGTGTCGCTGGCACCGATTGTCGCCAACAACACGCTGTATATTCTAGACGACTCGGGCCGGGTTTCGGCCTTTCGCGGATAATTAAGAAGGGACATCCGGCATGTTGCCGACGGTAGCCATTATCGGTCGGCCCAATGTCGGCAAGTCGACCTTGTTCAACCGTCTGGTTGGCAAAAAGCTGGCGCTTGTCGATGACACACCCGGCGTGACCCGCGACCGGCGCGAAGGGCAAGGCCGCCTGTTCGACCTTGAATTCACGATTGTGGATACTGCAGGCTATGAGGATGAAGACCCCCAAACCCTGCCGGGCCGGATGCGTATGCAGACCGAGGCAGCGATTGCAGGGGCTCAGGTTGCGCTTTTCCTGATTGATGGCCGGGACGGCGTTACACCGCTCGATGAAGAAATCGCGCGTTGGCTGCGGAGCAGCGCGACGCCGGTGGTGCTGGCGGTGAACAAGGCTGAAGGCAAGCAGGGCGATAACGGCATACTCGAGAGCTACGCGCTGGGTTTCGGCGACCCTATCGCCATCAGCGGTGAGCATGGCGAGGGGATGGCCGACCTCTTCCAGGAATTGCTACCGCATATCGATGGCGGCAAGTTCGAAGTGCAAGACCCCGAGGCGCCCGATGCGATATTGAAGCTCGCCATCGTCGGCCGCCCCAATGCAGGCAAGTCGACGTTAATCAACAAATTGCTCGGTGAAAATCGGCTGATTACGGGTCCCGAAGCTGGGATTACCCGCGACAGCATTTCGGTCGAATGGCTTTGGACCGACCCGAATCCCAAACAGGGCGAGCCTGATGAAGAAGGCAACATCCCTCCCTTGTTGACCGAACGCCGCGTCCGCCTGATCGACACAGCGGGTATGCGCAAACGCGCAAAGGTACAGGACAAGCTGGAAAAGCTGTCGGTGGCGGATGCGCGACACGCAATCGATTTTGCCGAGGTGGTGGTGTTGCTGCTCGACGCGACCAAAGGTCTCGAGGTGCAGGATTTGAAAATCGCCGACCATGTCATCCAGGAGGGCCGGGCGCTGATTATCGCCATTAACAAATGGGACATTGCTGAAAACGGCAGCAGCCTTTTTCAAGGGATTCGTGCCGCATTGGAAGAGGGATTGTCACAGCTAAAAGGCGTACCGATGATTGCCGTCTCCGCAATGACCGGCAAAGGGCTCGACCAAATGATTTCGGCGGCTTTCGAGGCGCGAGACGCGTGGAACAAGCGCGTACCTACAGGCATCCTGAACCGCTGGTTCGAGGCGGCTATTTCAGCCAATCCTCCGCCTGCACCTGGCGGCAAGCGCATCAAGCTGCGGTATATGACACAGGCACGCAACCGGCCGCCGACATTTGTCATATTTGGCAACCGCACCGACGAACTGCCAGCAAGCTATGCGCGCTATTTGCTCAACGGTATTCGTCGCGATCTGGATTTCGGCGCGGTTCCCGTGCGGATCAACTTCCGTTCGTCCAAGAATCCTTTCGCCGACAAAGACTGACCGAAAAGTTTCCCAAACAGAATATGTCAACGCTCTGTTTACTTCTGGGAGTGTAAAAGAACCCGACAGGACCGTATTGTCGCCTGTTGATGGAGTAGCACAAGTTGACCGAACAGCCGGATGATCTGATTGATTGGAAGACATTTACCGAAACCCGCAACCTGCTGGGTGCCGGTTTTGTCAGGATCCTCGGATATTTCCGTGAGGACGGAACCAAATCGGTTGCAGCAATTGAAGAAGCGATGCGGCTAAAGGATTCATCCAAGCTTGTCATGCCGGCACACACGCTGAAAGGCGAATCCTGGCAATTTGGCGCGGATAAGCTGGCTTTGCTCTCGGAAGAAATCGAAGTCGCCGCTCGCCATTACGTCGAAATACAAATCGATCCGTCCGAACTTGTTGAAAAAGTCGTTCGCCTTCGTCCCGTATTCGAAGCGACGCTCGCCGCGCTCGAGTCAGAAGCCAGTCCATTGGTCGAACGACGCCCAGCTAGTTTTAGTCAGCGCAACGCAATTGGCGGGATGAGCTACGGCTGATTAATCTTCCGCCGGTTTCGACTGCAGCTGGATGTAATTTTCGATGCCCATGCGGGCGATCATATCGAACTGCTTTTCCAATATGTCGACATGCTCTTCCTCATTTTCGAGGATATGGGCGAAAAGTTCACGGCTGACAAAGTCCCGGACACTCTCGCAATAAGCGATTGCATCTTTCAGCAGCGGCAGCGCTTCATATTCCAGCTCAAGATCGGCTTTCAGGATTTCCTCTACCGTCTCGCCGATGCGCAACCGCCCGAGCAACTGGAAATTGGGTAAGCCGTCCAGAAACAATATCCGTTCAGACAGCTGATCGGCATGTTTCATTTCATCTATTGATTCGTGCCGTTCGAAATGCGCGAGTTTGGCCACACCCCAGTTGTCCAGCATGCGATAGTGCAGCCAGTACTGATTGACTGCAGTCAGCTCATTTTTGAGCGCCTCGTTGAGAAACTCAATAACCTTGGCGTCGCCCTTCATGGCTGTTCTCCTGTGTGTGAATATGCCTGAAAGTAGCGGTTAAATGTCCGCAAGTGAAGGTTCAATAAAACTGAAATCGCCAATGCATTCAGCCGATATTGCTAAGCGATTGCAGGCCCGGTGCTGATGATATTGCGCGCGAAGGACAGGCACTGGCCGCATTTCGGTTTGCGGCCAAGGCGGGCGTAAACATCATTTGGGCGCTCCGACCCACAACGCACGGCGGCGCGGAGGTCTTTTTCCCTTATGGCATTACACACGCAAACGATCATGGATTCGCTCCTTGTGAGCGATTTACCGTTAATGCGAATTGATTGCAATAGCGTTAGCGTCGCAATGGTTGTATTTTACCCCGCGCCAGGCTGCGCCACAGCCATTCCAACGGGCCATAGCGGAAATGTTGCAGCCAGGGCTTCGACCAGAGCAGCATGATTGCCCATGTACCGATGACGAATGCCCAAAGCTCAATCCGCCCGACAGAGCCGAACAGACCGAAACCATAGCCGTAAAATATTGTCGTCATGAGAATGCTGGTGCCCAGATAGTTGGTGAACGCCGCCTGCCCCGCCGCCGCCACGCGCGATATGAAGCCGCTATTGGCATAACGCGCGATCACCAGCATCAGGACCGCGGCGTAACCGATGGTCAGCATCGTGCGCGGAATGGCGCTCCAGATGAAGAACGCAGCGATCGCCGTAATCTTGTCGTAGTTCGTCATCACCACCATGGCCCCGACCATGAGGCTCAAAATGAGGCCCGGGATGATCATCTTGCGTGCCCAGCTTATATATTCGGCGCGCTCCCAATCGCCGGTCAGGAACCCGTTCTTTTTCATTGCCATGCCGATCATCATCAGTGGCAAAGTCTCGCCGACACTCTGCAACACACCGAAAAACGGATCGCTCCAATGGCTCAGTTTGTCCGCCACGATCCCGGCATAATCGCCACGATGTATCGCGAGTTGCTTGGCAGTTTCGAAGTCGAAATCCGGGCTCGCCATAATTTCTTTATACTGCTTGACCAGATCGGCAGACGCCCCGGGCTGCGTTGCGAAGAACTGCATGACCTGCAGCCCGATAAATTGCAGCCCGAATAGCAACAGGTGAATGCCGAATATGATCAACGCCCATTTGATCAACCTGCGCGGCTCCCATTTGCGAAACAGATATGCGAGACAGCCCACGGCTGCATAAAGGAACAATATGTCGCCAAACCAAATGAAGTAGAAATGCACGAGACCGAATATAGCGAGCCAGAACATGCGCGAATAATGCACTTTCGCCGCGCTTTCGCCCTTGGTATCGGCACCCTCGATGATGAGCATCATGCTTGCTCCGAACAACAAGGAGAAGAAACCGCGCATCTTGCCGTCGAGCAGTACGTAAGAAATGACCCACGCCCCGCGCTCGGCAGCCGTGTCTCCGCCATAAGCCAGCGGCGTGATATACGCCCAGAACGGCATGGCAAAGGCAACGATATTCATCGCCAAGATACCCATCACGGCAAAGCCGCGCATCGCATCCAGACTGATGTGGCGAACCGCCCCCGAAGTTCCTTCCATTCACTTTCCCCCTTAGCAATGGCATTACTACACCACAGCCTTACCACCATAATGACAGCGTTCCAGCCAAAGCGTAAGCCGCGCCGCATGACTGACAAAAGATCCGGAAAAGCTATCCCCAGCAGCCGCCTGCGACGCCTTGGGCATTTTGGCGGTCTCGCGGCGGGGATTGCCGGTAACGTGGTTGCAGGCGGAGTGCGCGAACTTGCCAGTGGTAAGCGTCCCCGCATGTCCGACCTGATGCTGACGCCTGCCAATGCGCGCAAGGTGACTGACAGGCTCGCAAAAATGCGCGGGGCAGCGATGAAACTGGGGCAGTTGCTGTCGATGGATAGTGGCGATTTCGTACCGCCCGAGCTCGCCGAAATTCTCGCCCGGCTTCGTGCCGATGCAGAGCCGATGACCGATGCCCAACTCGCGAAGATTTTGGTGAACCAATGGGGTGCAGACTGGCGGGGAAAACTGTCCGCCTTTGATAGCCGCCCGATTGCAGCTGCCTCCATTGGTCAGGTTCATAGAGCTCGGTCGGTCGATGGCCGCGATCTGGCTGTAAAAATCCAGTATCCCGATATCGCAGCCAGCATCGATAGTGACGTTGAAAATGCCAGCATGTTGCTAAAGGCGAGCGGGTTGCTGCCGCGCCACATCGACATCAAGCCGTTACTCGCCGAAGCCAAGATACAGCTGCATGATGAGGCAGACTATGTTCGCGAGGCGATGTACCTCGCGCGTTATGCCGAGGCCTTAAACGGCGACCCGCGATTCGCAGTACCCGACACTCTGCCCGAACTTTCGACGCCGACGATATTGGCGATGACCTATGTTCCGGGCGTTCCAATTGAAGAGCTGTTGACGAAGTCGCAGGAAGATCGGGACCGGGTAGCGCACGCATTGATGGACCTGGTGCTGTGCGAACTGTTCGAATTTGGTGTGATGCAAAGCGATCCCAATCTTGCCAACTACCGTTATGATCCTGTGACCGAAAAAATTGTGCTGCTCGATTTCGGCGCTGCACGTTATGTATCACCAGAAATCGAGCAGTTTTACCGGCAAATACTGTCTGCAGGCCTGACCGGGGACCAAGCCATACTTCGGTCTGCGCTTGAGGAATTTGGCTTGATCGACGACCAGATGAGTACGGCGCACGTACATTCAGTTACCCGGCTGTTCGATATGATTATCGAACCGATGATTCATCGGGGGGCGTTCGATTTTGGCAACAACAGTTTGATGCATTCGATTCGGGATGAGGGCCTTGAATTGCTAAATGACCGGGCCAATTGGCGGCTACCACCAGCCGAGCTGTTCTTCATCCAAAGAAAGCTGGGCGGAATGTACCATCTGGCGGCACGGCTCCGCGCGCGCTTGGATATCGGCGCGTTGCTCCGCAAACACCTCTAAATGCATCCCGGGAATTGAATATTGCTCGCGGAATTTTCATCTGCTATTAACACTGATGTAGATAAGGACTGATTCGAAAAGCTGACTGAGGAATATATCGATGTCTGTCATACCATTTCACCACCCCGAGCGTCCCGGCAGTGAGTTTCGTCCGTTCAAGGCGTGGCGGCATTTTCAGAATTTGATGGCTGACAAAGAAGATACCGAGCAGGTTTTTCATATCATTGCGGCGCTGCGCGGCCGCAAGTTCAGGCAGGTGGCCGACAAATTCTGGCACAGCGAGAAAGGCCAGCGACTGCTTGCAACCAATCAGCGGCTGATCGACATTCTGGATGACCATGACACATTGAAGCAGCTTCCCGCTGGAACGGTTGGACGCGCTTATGTCGATTTCATGGAACGTGAGGGCCTATCTGCTGCGGGTCTGGAGGCGGAATATGCAAAATTCACCGATGCTGGCACGCGGTTCGAAGATGGCATTGACCGCTATGGGGATCGCTTGCGCGACACGCATGATTTGCATCACATCCTCACCGGTTATGGCCGCGATGCACTTGGTGAGCAATGCGTGCTCGCATTTACATATGCGCAGAACCGCAATCTGGGCGTCGGCTTTATTGCTTATGCCGGCGGCTTCGAACTGAAACGGCGCGTTGCACGTTCCGCGCCTATCATGGCGGCTGTCCGCGAAGGCCACAAAATTGGCAATGCGGCAAAAAATCTCGTCCATGAGGATATTATTGCGCTGCTAAAGGAACCACTGGCAGATGCACGCAAGCGACTGGGCATCGGCGACCCCGTGGCCTATCGCGCCGCACATGAAGCCATGCGTTCGCGCGGCATCGATCCTTACAACCTGTTGGCGGCAGCCGCCTAAAGCCAACTGGAAATCTGCTCCAGTGGCTTTTTGACGGTTGCGTGGACCGGCACCGTTGCACCTTGCGCAGGGTGCCCAACCACCAGCACCATGACTGGCTTTTCATTTGCGGGCCGCTCGCAAATCTCGTTCAGGAACTTCATCGGGTTGGGCGTGTGGGTGAGCGTGGCCAAGCCCGCGTCATGCAGCGCCGCGATTAGAAAGCCTGTCGCAATCCCGACGCTTTCATTGACGTAATAATTTTGCTTGTCATCGCCGGGATATAGCCCGCCACGCCGCTGACCAAATATCACGATCAGATATGGTGCCGTTTCGAGATAAGGCTTGTCCTCGTCGGTACCCAGCGGGGCTAGTGCGTCAATCCATTCCGGGCTCGCTTTGCCCGCATAAAATTCACGTTCTTCCGCCTCGGCGGCCTTACGTAAAGCACTCTTTTTATCAGGCGATGAAACCACCGCGAAATGCCATGGCTGGTGATTGGCTCCGCTGGGCGCAGTCCCCGCCGCCAACAATGCGGCCTCGATTACCGCGCGCGGTACCGGCGTTTCGGCAAAATCGCGGCACGTGCGGCGCGTCTTCAACTGCTGGTAATAGTTTGAAGACCTTCGAATGCGTTCGTCGTCCGAATAGCGAGGCAACGCATCATAAGGGATAGTGTCGTGAAGCTCCATGGCGCCACGCTAGCTAAAGCGCGCGCTTTCCGCCAGCCCGCCAGTTAACCCTTTTTATCGTTGCCCTAATCGGCAAAGCCTGAAATCATCTCTCTGTGGGTCGTCCCGATGACGCAGCACTCGAGTCCAAAGGACCGCGTCTGCGAAATGTAGAGGAAGCCTGACCGTGCCAGACAATTTCATCACCGTCCGCAATGCAGTAAACTGGACAAACCACCACGAAAATATAGCCGTTCCCGTCGCAAAGATCATGACCGTTCATAACGACGAATCGGTACCGGCATCGTTGAATGGGATGAAAGCAACCGCCGGACGATTGCAACACATCATCCGCGATGCACTGGCCGCTGGCAAACGGATCCGGGCCGTCGGCGCACACTGGTCATTTTCCGACATTCCAGTTGTGACCAATGGCTGGATTATCGAAACAAAGCCGCTCGATTGGCGATTTGTATTTGGCGCAGGCGATATGCATCCTCAGTCTGACGCAACCCATGAGGAACTGCTTCTCTGCCAATGCGGCACGCCAATCTCGCGAATTAATGAAACGCTTGAATCGCCTAATTCTGTGTTTCCGGCAAGCCAGCGCCGGCGTGCACTCCGGACGTCAGGTGCCAGCAATGGCCAGACAATCGCGGGCGCGCTCGGCACGGGCGTGCATGGCTCGGCCATTGATGTCGGCGGTATGGAAAGCCAAGTGGTCGGTATCCAGTTATTGACCGCCAATCGCAATATGTGGATCGAGCGCGCCAGCGCGCCGACGATGAAGGACAGCTTCGCTGCGCGATTGGGTGCGGAGCTCGTCCGCGATGACAATCTGTTTGAGGCGGCGATTGTTAGCCTGGGCTCGGTTGGTATTATTCATTCGGTGATGGTCCGGTCCACGGGGCGCTATCTGCTAAATTCGTCGCTGCGGCGCATACGCTATGGCAAGATCAAGGCGGCACTCAACTCTCTGGAATTTACCGGCTCTGGCATCCCCGACGAGAGCCGCCGTCCGTATTTCTTCCAGGCAATCATCGATCCCGACGATTTGTGGGAGGATGGCGACCGCGCCAAGGTGTTCTGCACCGTGCGGTACAAGGAGGTTTGCCCGCCGGGCTATTTACCCAAATATAATCTCAAAAAGGAAAATAGCGACGGCACCGATTTGCCCAAGTTGATCGGCGATATCATCAAACTCGATCCGGCGTTGCGGGATCTGGCCACATGGCTGCTGATGGAAATCATGCTCAAGGAGCAAAACGAGCAAAATACCCCCGAAAAATGGAAAACGCCGGGGCAGGCCTACACCTTCACTGACGCGCGGCGCGGCGTGGCGAGCAGCGGTTTCGGTGTGCCGTTGGCGCAGGTGAGTAACGCGCTCCAGATCATGGCCGAGGCGTTCCGTTCGCATAAGAAAGCAGGCGTAGTGCTGACGTGCCGTTATGTGCAGAAGTCGCCGGGAATATTGTCATTCACCCGATATGACCCGACCTGCGTTATCGATATTGACGGCATCGATTCTTCTTCGACGCAAAAGCTTATCAAGCTGGTCGCACAAAGGTTCGAAACGGCGGGGATGCCCTTCACCATGCACTGGGGGAAAACAAACCATCTGACCAAAGCGCGCGTCCGCGCAGCATATGGCGGCAATGTAGACCGCTGGAACGCGGCGCGCCGGATATTGCTGCCAGATCAGGCTGAGCGCGATGCTTTTTCAAATGATTTCATTGATGCCGTTGGTCTAAACGCCTGAAGGCAGAAAGAAAAAGCGGCGGCTAAAACTTGCTCCTGACCGTCAGGCGGCTAAGGTCAGGCGATGCTGTCGACGCTGACCCCCCACGCCGCCGCGTCCATTTTGCTTGCTGTTCTGGTATTTTACGCCTTCGCGACCGAAAAGCTGCGTGTCGAGATCGTGTCGCTGCTAACTATCGGCGTCATCGCACTAGGACTCTATTTCTTTCCGATGCCCGACATGGTGCCCAATCAAGGGTTAGTGCTGGCGTTTGAAGGCTTTGGTCACCCTGCCCTCATCACCATCTGCGCGCTGATGATTATGGGCCGCGGGCTAGTGGTCACCGGTGCGCTCGATCCGGCGGCTCGCGCGCTGCGGTCGGTGTGGCGGTTCAACAATCAGCTGGGGCTGTTGGTAACGCTGCTGCTAGCTTTTGGCATGAGCATGATGATCAACGATACGCCGGTCTTGGTGCTGCTCTTGCCGATATTGACCCAGCTCGCGATGCAGGGCGGCATGCCCGCATCAAAGACACTGATACCGGTCAATTCGGCGGTGCTCATCGGCGGGATGGCTACGACGATTGGCACCTCCACTAATCTGCTAGTGGTGTCGATCGCGCAGGATTTGGGGATGCCCGCAATTGGAGTGTTTCATTACACCCACATCGTTCTGATCGCGGCGGCGGTTGCTTTGCCTTATATCTGGCTGGTCATGCCGCGCCTGCTGCATGGCACAGAAGTTGAGCAAGCGCAGGAACGGCATAATTTCCTCGCTACCTTCCGGATCAGCGAGACGTCGCCGTTGTTGGGCAAAACCGAAAGCGATCTTGCAGAAATCCTTCCTGCCAATTTCCGCTTCATCTCCGAAATGTCGGGTCAACTTGTTGGCAGCATGCGGATTGCGGTGCAGGCTCCGCGCGATGCCCTGGTTGAAGCAGCACGTATATTAGGCGCAAACGCCGCTCCTGCATGGCTGACCGAGCGGCTGTCGCGTGAGGCCGCGGCAAGCCGGCATGATATCGTTATCGCCGAACTTGCGGTGACAAATGATTCGCGGTTGGTTGGCCGGACGTTACAAAATGCGGGGCTTGAGGGGGTAGCGGTTTTGGGCATCGATCAGGCACGACGCTTCATCCACGAACATCGCGAGAAAAGCGCTGACGCTCCGTTACGCGAAGGCGATGTGGTACTGGCTATGGGGACCGAAGAACGAATACAACAATGGGCACAGGAAGATGCGCTCTTGTTGCTCGCCGGGGTCAAGGAATTGCCTCGGTCGAACAAGGCGCCGCTGGCGCTGGCAATTATGACACTCGCTGTGGGGATTGCGAGCTTCGGGCTAATTCCGATTGCTATCACTTCGCTTGCAGGCGCGGTCGCGATGTTCTTGACAGGCTGCGTCAAATTCGAACGAGTCGGTCGCGCGTTGTCGGCTAAAGTCATTGTACTAATCGCGGCCAGCATCGCGATCGGCAAATTGTTTCTGGTCAGCGGTGCTGCCGCGTGGATCGGCGAAGGGCTGGCGCAGGGTTTGCAATATGCCGCGCCGGCTGTGGTGATTGCGGCGGTGATGTTGTTCGTCACTGTGCTTACGAATTTCGCCTCGAATGCGACTGCGGCTGCCGTTGGCACGCCAATCGCCTTTGCTCTGGCAGAGCAGCTTGGTCTGCCCGTGGAGCCTCTGGTGCTTGCCGTTCTTTTCGGGTGCAATTTATGTTACGCAACTCCCGTCGCATATCAGACCAACATGTTGATCATGGCCGAGGGCGGATATCAATTCCGCGACTATATGCGCACCGGGGTGCCGTTGGTGCTGATTATGATTACGACGCTGTCGACGTTGCTGGTGTGGCAGTACGGGCTTTAGCGCCGGTCCTTGCGGATCATCAGTTTGAGGCCCGACCAGACTGCGTCCACCGCACAGACCTTAACATCGACCAAATCGGTCGTTGGCAGGATGACCGCGCGGATGGTGTCTTCGGTGATGTCGGTCGGGACTTTGGATGCCTTTTTCGGCCAGCTTACCCAGATGAAGCCAGCGGGCTGGAGGAGCGGGCGGAGCATCGTGAGCTTCGCCTCCATATCAGCGCGTTCGGTGACGAAGATGTGGGCGGCGTCGAGGCCAGGTTCAGGTGCGGACAGATATACCAGATCGGGCATATCGATTTCGGCAAGTACGCTATCGGGCATCGCATCCAACCAGACGCGCATGCCGGGTTTCAGCGACAGCTTCTTGCCAAGCGGCGTGCCGGAATAGCCTGCTCCGGACGAAGCAGGTGCCACCTTTTAGGCTTCCATCCAGTTTTTGAAGAAACTCTCATGCGCCGCGCGGAGGTTGGCGAGGGGAACATCGAATCCCGGACCCCTGACTGCCATGCCGCTGACGGTCCCAATCCGCGTCATTCGCAAACCAGCCGCTTGAATCGTATCTGCAACGGCGCTGGTCACAATATAGCGCGCCTGATCTTCACCAAAGGCTGTGAAGTGGTCGCCGATCTCTTCCAGAACGCAGCCTTTGCCGCTCGCCAACGCCATTTCTGTCAAAGCCACGAGCAAACCGCCATCTGCAATATCATGCACTGCATTTACCTTGCCTTCGTCGATCAACTTTCGAACGAATTCAGCATGGGCTTTTTCTGCGGCGAGATCGACGACTGGCGCGTCGCCATCTTCACGGCCATGCAATTCGCGCAGCCAGAGCGATTGGCCGAGATGTCCGTTGTTGTCGCCGATGACGAATATTGCGTCACCTTCCGCCTTAAACCCGATCGTCGCCATTTTGCGCACATCTTCGAGCACGCCGACGCCGCCGATGGCTGGCGTTGGCAAGATCGCGCTACCGCCGCCGGTCGCCTTGCTTTCATTGTAGAGCGAGACATTGCCCGACACGATCGGGTAATCGAGCGCGCGGCAGGCGTCGCCCATACCCTCGAGGCAGCCCACAATCTGCGCCATAATTTCAGGACGCTGCGGGTTGGCGAAGTTGAGGCAGTTGGTGATTGCCAACGGCTTTGCGCCGACCGCACAGATATTGCGATAGGTTTCGGCCACCGCCTGCTTGCCGCCTTCATAGGGGTCCGCGTAACAGTAACGCGGGGTGCAGTCTGTGCTCATCGCCAGCGCGCGGTTGGTGCCGTGGATGCGGACGACCGCTGCGTCTCCTCCCGAAAGCTGCGCGGTGTCGCCGCCAACCTGCGAGTCATATTGCTGCCAGATCCATGCGCGCGAAGCGAGATCGGGACAGGCCATCAGCGTCAGCAAATCCGCGCCGATGTCAGAGCTTTCGGGGATATTGCCCAGCGGCTTGACGTCGGCCCAGGCCTTATATTCTTCCTTCGACGCAGCTGGCCGGTCGTAGAGCGGGGCATCCTCAGCGAGCGGTCCGAGCGGAATGTCGCATACGACCTCACCCTGCCAAGTCAGCACCATATGGCCGGTGTCGGTGACTTCGCCGATCACCGCGAAATCCAATTCCCATTTGTCGAAAATCGCCCTGGCAAATTCCTCACGCCCGGGCTTAAGCACCATGAGCATACGTTCCTGAGACTCGGACAGCATCATTTCATACGGCGTCATGCCTTCCTCGCGGCACGGCACCATGTCCATGTTTAGGATGATCCCCGCCTTGCCGTTAGTCGCCATTTCGACGCTGGAGCTGGTCAAGCCAGCCGCGCCCATATCCTGAATCGCGACAATCGCGTCCGAGGCCATCAGCTCAAGGCAGGCCTCGATCAGCAGCTTTTCGGTGAACGGATCGCCGACCTGAACCGTCGGGCGCTTTTCCTCAATATCCGCGCCAAAGTCCGCCGATGCCATCGTCGCCCCGTGGATGCCGTCGCGGCCGGTCTTGCTGCCGACGTAAACGATAGGATTGCCCACGCCCGTCGCGGCGGAATAGAAAATCTTGTCCTGATCGGCGATACCAACGGTCATGGCGTTGACGAGGATATTGCCATCATAGGCAGGGTGGAAATTGGTCTCGCCGCCCACAGTCGGCACGCCGACGCAATTGCCATAGCCGCCAATGCCCGCAACCACGCCTTGCACCAGATGCTTCATCTTGGGGTGATCGGGCCGCCCGAAGCGCAAAGCGTTCATATTCGCCACCGGCCGCGCGCCCATCGTGAACACATCGCGCAATATGCCGCCGACGCCCGTCGCCGCGCCCTGATACGGCTCGATGTAGCTCGGGTGGTTGTGCGACTCCATCTTGAAAATCGCGGCGAGCTTCGTGCCGTTCGGGCCTTCGCCGATGTCGATAACGCCCGCATTTTCACCCGGGCCACAAATCACCCAAGGCGCTTCGGTGGGCAGTTTCTTCAAATGGATCCGCGAAGATTTGTAGGAGCAATGCTCCGACCACATCACCGAGAAAATGCCGAGTTCCACCATGTTCGGCTCGCGCCCCATCGCGTCCAACACGCGCGCATATTCTTCTTCATTCAGACCGTGGTCGGCGACGATTTGGGGTGTGATTTCGGACATGGCGTGGCCTTAGCGAGAGCGCGCTTTTTGTGCCAGTATTAATGCTGCGCCGAACGCGCAGTCCACCACGATGCCAGCGTGACGATGCCATAGGCAAACAGCGCCAGCAGGCTGGTGCCGAGCGTGACTTCTGGTTCGACGGGTCCGAACCAGTTAAATGCCTGAAGTGCAAGCATGATGGCAGCTAATGTCAGCAAAGGCGCGGTCTTTGGCTTTGCCTTGCGCGCGTAAATCCAGAGCGCACCGAAAGTCAAGGTCAGTTCGAGCGGCATCTCGATGGTGGGATGGTTCCAAAGACCAAAGCCCAGCTTCGGTGGACTGCCAGCAATGGTGAGATCAGGCACATGCACCAATAGGTCAAGGAACCAGTGCGACAGAACAACCAACGCGCCGATGATCGCGGCGGTGCGGTTGCGGCTAAACGCGAATATCAGCGCGCCGAACCCGGCGGCCCATGCCGCCGAGCCAAGCAAGCTGTGCGTGTAGGGCATATGGTACAAATCCATCGGGTTCATCACGGATATACCCAGTGTCACCCGCATGGCCTCGATGCCGAACATCAGAAACAGGAAAAATGCCCAATCGACCAGTTGCGCGGCGATAAACAACACCGGCAGGCTGGTCGCTTGCTTGTGCGTCGCGGCGACCATTGCTGGTGCCCAGTGACCGATGAACATGATTGAAGCCCTCCCCTTGGGACAGGCTAGCAGCTTTGCGCACAAAATAAATGGCCGCTGGTATTGCTACCAGCGGCCACTGCGTCTGATTTTGGAAGTCCTTGACCCGAAGGTCATTCTTTCCGCTGTCTGACGTCCGGTTCCCCAACTCGGCCCGAAGGCCTTGTTGGTTCGCCTTGGTACTGTGGGTATCCTATCCGGCGTTGCTTCTCTTGCGATTAGCCGCACTTGATATTCGTTGTCTTTGTACCCACCGCCTCTGCCACATTTCCCTGTCTTGCGACTGGTCTGCCTGCTGATTTGGTGACCTGACATTAGAACCATTCCGCTCCGCTTTCCCGTTTCCGTTCCGGCTTTGCATCGTGGCGGTCCTGCCCGATGACTTAAAGTTGTCATGAAAACCGAGTCGCGCAAACATAAAAATGTAAAGTTATCCACAGGCAGACGGGTTTGCGGTGGACAAGTTGGCGCACAAGTTTCGGCTAGAAACGAATACGGCCTCCGCGCCGTGCATGGAGGCCGTTCGATTCAACCGGGGGCGAGGGAGAGAGGAGGAGAGTGCCGCCCGGCCGAAGTGCGTTTCGGCAATCTCTTGCCGTTGAACACCAAATAGCCACGCGATGCTTTTGCTGCAATTGCGAAAACAATGGGGCTAGTTGCATGTTTTGCAACTAGCCCCATTTCGTAGCGGAATGCATGCTTTGCATTCGAATGTAGTTTGGAAATTATGCTTATGGCGCGATTCCATTGCCCGGAAGCGACGCGTTGACGATCCCGCCATCGCACGCAATCGTCTCACCGACGATATAATCGCCTGCCCGCGCCGCCAAGAAAATCGCGAGTCCGGCCATATCCTCAGGCGTACCGATTCGCGGGAACGGGATATTTTTGGCTACCGCATCGGCATGATCGCGCGCCGCTTTGTTCATGTCGGACTGGAATGCGCCCGGCGCGATGCCGCTGACCAGGATATTGTCTTTCACCAGCTCCGCCGCCAACCGCCGTGTCAGATGAATGACCGCAGCTTTTGACGCCTGATAGCTATAGGTCTGCCACGGATTGATCTTCATCCCGTCAATCGACGCGATGTTGATGACTTTGCCCGGCCGTTCGAAGCTCGCGGCGGCCTTCAGCTGCGGGTGCATTGCCTGAGTCAGGAAGAAGAGCGATTTGACGTTAAGGTCCATCACCCGGTCCCATCCTGCCTCGGGAAACTGACCAAAGTCTGCCCCCCAAGCCGCGCCAGCGTTGTTGACGAGAATATCGACCTTCTCCTCGCGCTCCGCAATTTGCGCGGCAAGCGACAGGCAACCATCGACGGTCGACAGGTCGCACGGCAGCCCGATCACCTGATCGCCCAGCTCGGCGACAGTCTCCTCGATCTGGTCGACCTTGCGCGCGCTGATATAGACGCGCGCCGCACCTGCCGCGAGATAGCCCTCGACGATCATCTTGCCGATCCCGCGCGAGCCGCCAGTAACGACGGCAACGCGGCCGTTGAGGTTAAATAGTGAATTCAGGTCCATTGGGTTTCCTCTCAATATCCGTTCATGGTCGCGACGCGGTCGGCGTGGAAATAGGCGTCGCCGAAAAACTCGTTCAGGCTCCGGTCGCGCTTCATATACAGGCCGATATCGTATTCATCGGTCATGCCGATGCCGCCGTGCATCTGCACGCCTTCGCGCACCGATAGGTTGCAGGCGAGGCCAGCCTTCGCCTTGGCCGCTGCAACGTATAGCTCTGCCTTGGCATGGCCTTCGTCGAGCAAAGACTGCGCCTTCAGCACAATCGAGCGCGCCCCTTCCATTTCACCGTACAGATGCGCGGCGCGATGTTGAAGCGCCTGGAATTCTCCAATAACGCGGTCGAATTGCTTGCGGGTTTTGAGATAATCAAACGTGATATCCATCGCGCCCGTACCCACACCGACCAGTTCCGCCGCCGCGCCAACGCGTCCGGCATCAAGCATTTTCGATAGCACGCTCCAGCCGCCATCGACTTCGCCGATCACCGCGTCCGCATCGACCTGAACGCCGTCGAGCGTGACATGCGCCGCCATCGCCGAGTCGACCAGCCGCGCGGCCTCCATTGACATTCCAGCTGCATCCTTTTCGACCGCAAACAGCGTCAGACCATCGGTTTCGCCCGGCGCACCGGCGGTGCGCGCTGCGACAATCAGCATATCCGACGATGTGCCCTGCACGACGAACTGCTTATGCCCCGACAGCTTGAAACCGTTGCCGCTGCGTTCGGCCTTACAGGCAATTTTCTCGGGCCGATGTTTGACGCCTTCGTCGATGGCTAGGCCAATCACGGTTTCACCAGCCAAGATACCGGGAAACCAACGCTCGCGCATCGCCTTGTCGGCAAGCTTCAGCGCCTCGACCGCTGCGACGGAGGTCGACAGGAACGGTGAAGGCGACAGGTTGCGGCCAATTTCTTCGAGCACAATGCCTGCCTCGATATGCCCCATTCCCATGCCGCCATCGGCTTCGGGGATCAGAATTCCAGTGAAGCCCATCTCGGCGAACTGCTTCCACAGCCCATGCGAAAAGCCGTCCTTGCATTCCATGTCGCGATATTTGCGAAAATGCGTGGTCGGCGCCTCCGACTTCATGAAGTCGCGCGCGCTATCGCGGAGCATTGCCTGGTCGTCGTTGAGTGTCATCGCCATGGTTTAAGCTCCCGGCATTTCAAGGATGCGTTTGGATACGACGTTCAGCATAACCTCGCTTGTGCCGCCCTCAATCGAATTCGCTTTTGTCCGCAGCCAGTTACGGGCCTTTGATCCACCATTCGAACGCTCGCTATCCCATTCAAGCGCCTGAGAGCCGCCAATCGACATCACCAGCTCGTTACGCTTTTTGTTCAGCTCGGTGCCGACATATTTCATCAGGTTCGAATAGGCCGGATGCGCTTTACCCGTTTTCCATTCGTCCATGAATCGTTCGCCATGCGCGCGGAAGGTGAGGTTTTCGACATCGAACAACGCCATCTGCGCGCGCAGCACTGGCTCTTCTGACAACACAGCCTTCATCGCCGCACCAATCGATGTGACACCGCCGTCGCCGCCCATGCCTGAGATCATCTCGCGTTCGTGCCCGAGAAGATATTTGGCCACGTCCCAGCCTCGGTTCAATTCGCCGACAATCTGGTGCTTGGGCACGACTACATTGTCGAAAAAGGTCTCGCAGAAAGGCGAATTGCCCGAAATGAGCTTGATCGGCTTGGTCGAAACTCCAGATGTTTCCATGTCGAACAACAGGAAGCTGATGCCCTGATATTTGTTTGCCTTGTCGGTGCGGACGAGGCAGAAAATCCAGTCGGCCTGATCGGCATAAGATGTCCAGATTTTCTGGCCGTTGACGACCCAATGGTCGCCCTTATCCTCGCCAAAGGTCTGCATCGAGACAAGGTCGCTGCCTGCGCCGGGTTCGGAATAGCCTTGGCACCAGCGGATTTCACCGCGCGCGATCTGGTTCAGATAATGCACCTTCTGCTCTTCGGTACCGAATTTCAGCAACGCAGGGCCAAGCATCCAGATGCCGAAGCTGTTCAGCGGACTACGGCAGCCAAGCTTCGCCATTTCCTGACGAAGCACCTTGGTTTCCTGTGGGCTGAGGCCAGCGCCGCCATAAGCTTTCGGCCAATCGGGCACGGTATAGCCCTTCGCCGCGCAGCGCTCCATCCAGATCTTCTGCGCTTCGGATTGAAACTTGAAATTACGCCCGCCCCAGCAGACATCTTCGTCGCCCTTGACCGGCGTGCGCATTTCGGGCGGACAGTTTTCTTCGAGCCAGGCGCGCGCTTCAGCGCGGAATGTTTCAAGGTCGGACATCATGCTCTCCTGTTAATTGCTTGGCTAAATTTTGGGCTGTCGCCCAACGAAACGCAAGCGCTTATCGGCGGGCAATGCATGCCGTAACGTCAAAGCGCTGCCAATTGACAGGCAGGGCCGCAGCCCTAGCATAGGCAGAGGAATGAGGAGCCTTCCACACATGCGATTCGCCGTAAAACCGACATTGCCAGCGGCATGATCGAGCCAATGCGCCTTCCCCGTTCGCTCAAAATCTTTCATGGGCTGGGATCGGTCGCCTACGGCATCAAGGATAATGGCTTCTCGGTTTTCCTTCTGATTTTCTATAATCAGGTCATGGGGCTGGATGCCGGAGTGGTCGGCGCGGTCATCATGGCTGCGCTCATTTTCGATGCTTTTGCCGATCCCATCATCGGCGAACTCAGCGACCGGACACAAAGCAAATGGGGCCGCCGCCTGCCGTGGCTCTATTTTTCCGCTGTCCCGCTGGGGATCTTGTGGATGCTCTTATGGCACCCGCCTGAACTGAGCGACGATATGCTTATCGTCTGGCTATTTTGCACCGCGGTTTTGGTGCGGACATTCGTGTCGATGTGCGAAGTGCCATCCATTGCCTTGGTGCCCGAACTGACCAGCGATTATGATGAGCGAACACGGCTGATGCGATATCGGTTCCTCTTTGGCTGGGCGGGCGGCTTGCTTGTACTCATCCTCGCTTACGGTGTTTTTTTTGCCGGACCGAAAGGCGTGACCGACATCGATGGTTATGACGCCTATTCGCTCTGCGGCGCACTGATGATAGTCGGCGCCGTACTGGTATCCGCAGTCGGCCAGCACAAACGGGTGGCCGGACAATCGCCGCCGCCACAAACATATCATGGGCTGAAGCACATATTGGCGGAAATGCGCGCGACGCTGTCGAACCGCGCGTTTCTCTGGCTGGTATCTGCCGCATTGTTCGGATTGATCAATCAGGGCATAACATTTGCGTTGAGCAACTATCTGCTGGCCTTCCTGTGGCAGTTGGAAATGCTCGAAATGCTGGCTTACGCCCTCATCCTGTTTGCAAGCATGGTGGTTGCGTTTCTGATCGTCCCGCCGGTCTCCGCACGAATGGGCAAAAAGCATGCAGCAATGCTATTTGCCTTGCTGGCCTTAGGCATCAACACGGCGTTATATTGCTGCTGGCTGTTCGACCTTGTGCCCGGCGCACCTGCGAATCCCGATGCACGTTTCATGTTTGCATTCGTCATTTTCTCAAACAGTTTTTCCATCGCGATGATGATCCTGACCTCCTCGATGATGGCCGATGTTGTAGAGGCATCGCAGACCGAAACCGGCCGCAGGTCCGAAGGGCTATTCTTTGCCGGATATTTCTTCATGCAGAAATGCGCCATTGGCATCGGCACATTTATCGCGGGGATGATCCTGACCTTCGCCGATTTCCCGCAAGATGCGGTATCCGGAAAACTGGATCCCAGTATCCTTGACCAGCTTTCATTATTCTACATGCTGGCGATTCTGGTCATCGGGATCACAGGTATATTGATCCTGCGCCATTTCCCGATTTCGCGCGAAAGCCACAATGAACGACTACGCGTCTTGAACACATCGGCAGAGTCTGCCAGTTAAGCGCGCAATTAAATTTAAGAGAGGATAGCGAGTCATGGATTTCGATCTCACCGAAAAGCAAACCTATTGGCGCGACCGGATCCGCGAGCATAATGAACGCTTCATCCGCCCGCGCGTCGCTGATTATTATGCCGAACAAGCCCAAGGCAGCCGTTGGAAAGTCCTTCAGGTCGTCGAGGAAGAAAAGGCGCGCGCCAAGGCCGCTGGGCTTTGGAACCTGTTCATGCCGCCCGGATCGGGCCGCCCGCATGTCGACGACAGCGTGGCATTCGAAGGCCCCGGCCTGACCAACATGGAATATGCTTTGTGCGCCGAAGAAATGGGCCGCATCGGCATGGCGTCGGAGGTTTACAACTGCTCGGCGCCCGATACCGGCAATATGGAAGTGTTTCTGCGTTACGGCACCGCCGAGCAAAAACAAAAGTGGATGATCCCGCTGATGAACGGCGAAATCCGTTCGGCATTCCTGATGACCGAGCCTGCGGTGGCCTCGTCGGACGCAACCAATATCGAGACTTCGATCAAACGCGAGGGCGACGAATATGTGCTGAACGGCGTCAAATGGTGGTCGTCAGGCGCAGGCGATCCGCGCTGCAAGATCGCGATTGTGATGGGCAAGACCGATTTCGAAGCCAAGCGCCATGCGCAGCAGTCGATGGTGCTGATGGAACTCGACGCTCCCGGCGTGAACATCCTGCGGCATTTGCCAGTGTTCGGCTATGACGATGCGCCGCATGGGCATATGGAAATCGAATTGAAGGATGTCCGAATTCCCGCCTCCAATATGCTGCTCGGCGAAGGTCGTGGGTTCGAAATCGCACAAGGCCGCCTTGGACCTGGCCGAATCCATCACTGCATGCGCACCATCGGCACCGCCGAAGAAGCGCTCGAAAAAATGTGTAAGCGGCTCCAGACCCGCGTGGCTTTCGGCAAGACGATTGCCGAGCACAGCCTGTGGGAAGAACGCATTGCCCGCGCGCGCATCGACATCGAAATGACGCGTTTGCTCTGTCTCAAGGCCGCTGACATGATGGACAAGGTCGGCAACAAGGGTGCAGCCGCCGAGATCGCGATGATCAAGGTTCAGGCCCCGAATATGGCGCTGAAGATCATCGACGATGCCATTCAGGCGCATGGCGGCGGCGGCGTGTCCGACGACTACGGTCTGGCGTCTGCTTATGCGCATCAGCGGACTTTGCGTCTGGCCGATGGTCCCGATGAGGTCCATGCGCGCGCAATTGCCCGCATGGAACTGGGCAAGCATGGCGCACGGCCATCGAGCAGCATGTCGAGCGGCGATATGGGAGCAACGCGTTGAAAGCAGCGGTCCTGATCGAAGCGGGCAAGCCGCTTCAGATTGAACAGATCAATATATCGAACCCCGGGCCGCACGAGGTGCTAATCCGCACCGCGGCCTGCGGGCTGTGCCATAGCGATTTGCATTTTATCGAAGGCACCTACCCGCATCCGCTGCCCGCGATTCCTGGGCATGAAGCGGCGGGTATTGTCGAAGCCGTCGGCAGCGAAGTGCGAACAGTCAAGGTCGGCGATGCTGTTGTGACTTGCCTTTCGGCGTTCTGCGGTCACTGTGAATATTGCGTTACGGGCCGCATGTCATTGTGTCTCGGCGGCGACACACGGCGCAAGACGGGCGAAGCGCCCCGTCTGACGCGCCCCGATGGCAGCATGGTCAACCAGATGCTGAACCTGTCGGCTTATGCCGAGATGATGCTGGTGCATGAACATGCGTGCGTCGCCATTGACCCCGAAATGCCGCTGGATAAGGCGTCGGTGATTGGCTGCGCAGTGACGACCGGCGCAGGCACGATATTCAACGCGTGCAAGGTGACGCCGGGCGAGACCGTCGCCGTTATCGGCTGCGGTGGGGTTGGGCTTGCTACGATCAACGCGGCAAAGATTGCAGGCGCCGGCCGGATCATTGCCGCCGACCCGATCCCCGAAAAGCGCGCGCTCGCGATAAAACTTGGTGCGACCGATGTCGTCGATGCGATGGCCGACGATGCCGCCAAGCAGATTCAGGAATTGACCAAGGGCGGCGTCGATCATGCGATCGAAGCCGTCGGTCGTCCGGCCTCAGGCGAACTTGCGGTAAAGTCGCTCAAGCGCGGTGGAACGGCGACGATCCTTGGCATGATGCCGTTGCAGCATTCGGTTGGCCTGTCGGCGATGGACCTGCTGTCGGGCAAGAAATTGCAAGGCGCGATCATGGGCGGCAACCGCTTCCCTGTCGATATTCCGCGGCTTGTCGATTTCTACATGCGCGGGCTGCTCGATCTTGACAGCATCATTTCCGAGACGATTCCTTTGGAGCGGATCAACGAAGGCTTTGACCAGATGAAACGGGGTGACGCCGCCCGTTCGGTCATCGTATTCGACCAATGAGCACGCCCACTCCGATTGACGCGCAGACCGCTTTTACCGGCACGGTTGCGCCGACGGGTGCCGACATATTGGACGAGGTCAAGCTCGCCGAATGGATGTCGGCCAATGTCGCTGGCTTCGAAGGCCCGGTAGAAGCGCTGAAATTTGCCGGCGGCCAGTCGAATCCGACCTACCGGCTGAACGCCAACAGCGGTTCATATGTGCTGCGCCGAAAGCCGTTGGGCGTTTTGCTGCCCAGCGCGCATGCGGTTGACCGTGAATATAGGGTGATTGCCGGGCTGCACCCGACGGGCTTTCCCGTCGCCAAGCCCTTCGGTCTCTGCACCGACGACAGCGTTATCGGCAGTTGGTTTTACATTATGGACATGGTCGAGGGCCGGACGATCTGGGACGGCGCAATGCCGGGGTCGAACCCGCAAGAACGCCGCGCGACATATGAGGCGATGATCGACACGCTGGCGGCGCTGCACAATATCGATGTTGAGGCCGCAGGGCTGTCGGACTTTGGCAAACCTGGCAATTATTTCGGGCGTCAGGTGGACCGCTGGACCAAGCAATATCGCGCGTCCGAAACCGAAGTGATGCCTGAAATGGAGCGGCTGATCGAATGGCTGCCCAAGACGCTGCCTGAACAAACACGCACCAGCGTCGTCCACGGCGATTACCGTATCGACAACATGATTTTCGACGCCAAGGAGCCGGTCGTGCGCGCGGTGCTCGATTGGGAGCTGTCAACGCTTGGCGACCCGCTCGCGGATTTTACCTATGTCGCAATGGCTTGGGTCACGCAAAATGAAGGCCGCTCAGGCGTTATGGACCTCGACCGCGCTGCGCTTGGCATCCCCGAACTGGACGAAATGGTCGAGCGTTACTGCGCGGCGACAGGCCGCGATGGCGTTCCCGACATGAACTGGTACTTCGCGTATAATTTCTTTCGGCTAGCAGGGATCATCCAAGGTATCAAAAAACGCGTCATCGACGGCACCGCCAGCTCCTCGCATGCCCAAGCCATGGCCGAGCGCGTTTTCCCACTGGCTGAATCTGCGTGGAAATTTGCCGAAAAAGCGGGCGCCTAACGCCTGCAACATATTTGGAGAGTAAAATGTCGCTATTCGATCTGACCGGAAAGGTCGCGATTATCACCGGCTCATCACGCGGCATCGGGCAAGCGATTGCCGAGGAAATGGCTGACCACGGTGCAAAGGTCGTGATCTCCAGCCGCAATATCGGTCCGTGCGAAGAAGTCGCTGCTGGGATCAACGCCAAGCATCCGGGTGCGGCAATTGCAGTGGCGTCCAGCCTTTCAGCAAAGGAGAGCCTGCAAAATCTTGTCGATGAAACGCGCAAAGCCTTTGGCAAGGTCGATATCCTCGTCTGCAACGCGGCGTCGAACCCGCATTATGGCCCAATGGCGACAATCACCGACGAGCAGCTGCGCAAGACGCTGGACCATAATATCGTATCGCAACACTGGCTAATCCAGATGGTCGCACCCGAAATGATTGAACGCAAATCTGGCTCGATCATCATTGTCTCCTCCATTGGCGGCTTGCGCGGGTCGTCTATTCTGGGCGCCTATGCGATTACCAAAGCCGCCGACATCCAGATGACCAAAAATCTGGCGCGCGAATATGGGCCGGATAATGTGCGGATAAATTCGATCGCGCCGGGCCTCGTTAGAACCGATTTCGCCAAGGCCTTGTGGGAGAACCCTGAGAATTTGAAAGCGTCTACGTCGGGCGCTGCGCTGGGCCGGATTGGCGAGCCGCGTGAAATTGCCGGGGCTGCAGTGTTCCTTGCTTCCGACGCGTCGAGCTTTATGACCGGGCAGACAATCGTAGTTGATGGAGGGGTAGTTGTATGACCGGAGCATTGGCGGGCAAAGTAGCAATCATCACCGGCGCAGGTTCGGGCATTGGCCGCGCGTCGGCGATCCGCTTCGCCGCTGAAGGTGCGAAGGTCGTGCTCGGCGATATGGCTGCCTCTGTGCATGACACCGCCGCGATGATCGGCGATGCCGCGACTGCTGTTCAAATGGATGCAGGCGACGAAGCCGATGTCGCGGCGATTGTCGCCAAGGCGCTTGAGCTTCACGGCCATATCGACATCGCTTTCGCCAACGCCGGGATTTCCGGCGGCATGGAAGGTATTTTCGACAATACTGTCGAGAATTTCACCAGCGTGCTGCGCGTCAACCTCATCGGCCCTTGGCTGATGGTGAAGCATGCAGGCAAGGTTATGGCGGACGCAGGCAATGGTGGCTCGATCATTCTGACTGCCAGCGTTGCGGGCATCCGCTCCGGCGCAGGTGGCCCGCCTTATTCGGCATCGAAAGCAGGCGTCATTAACTTGGCCAAGGTCACCGCGCAGCAATTGTCGGGCACCAATGTCCGCTGCAATGCGATTTGCCCCGGCCTGACCGAAACCGGTATGACCAAGCCGACGTTCGATTATGCCAAGGAAAAGGGTGTGACCGACAAAATCGGGCGACTCAATCCGCTGCGGCGCGGCGCGCAACCCGAGGAACTCGCCAATGTTGCATTGTTCCTCGCCAGCGACCAAGCCAGTTATGTGAATGGGCAAGCCATTGCGGTTGACGGCGGCTTGTCCAGCTCGCACCCCGTAACCCGCCAATTGACAGGACAAACCGCAGTATGAGCGCCGAAGAACTAGGCTTCCTTCCCGATCGGCTGACGCGGATTACGGATTTCATTCAGGCGAATTATCTCGACACCGGGAAGCTTCCTTTTGCGTCGTTGCTCGTCGGTCGCGGCGACGACATTGCGCTTAGCTGGTCATCGGGTGTTGCCGACGACGCGATCTTCCGCATTGCGTCGATGACCAAACCGATCACCTCGGTCGCATTCATGCAACTGGTCGAACAAGGCAAGGTCGCGCTTACCGATCCAGTCGCCAAATATATCCCCGAATTTGCCAAACTGGGCGTGTTCGTCGCAGGCGGCGGCAATGTGCCGTTTGTGTCGCTTCCGCCAACCGCACCAATGCGGATTGTCGATTTGCTGCGCCACACCAGCGGTCTGACTTACAGCTTTCAGGAACGCAGCAACATCGATGCGGCCTACCGCAAGACCGATGTCGAGAGCTGGTCCAAGAGCAATTCGCAAAGCTTCATCGACACGCTCGCACAAATTCCGTTGGAGTTCGACCCCGGCACGCAGTGGAATTATTCGGTATCTACCGATGTTCTCGGCGTTATCGTCGAACGGATCAGCGGCCAATCGCTGCCCGATTATTTCCAAGAGCATATCTTTGCGCCTTTGGGCATGAACGACACGTTCTTCACGGTGCCAGCTGACAAGGCGTCACGCATTCCCGAATGCTTCGCATTCGACGCCGAAACCAAGACTAAATTGTTCGACAAAGCTGGCGCCGAAAGCCTGTGGACCAAGGGCTGGTCGTTCAATTCAGGCGGCGGCGGGCTGGCCTCGACCATGGCCGACTATCACCGCTTCAGCCGGATGCTGCTCAATGGCGGCGCGCTGGACAGTGTGCAGATTATCAGCCCCAAGACACTTGAACTAATGACCTCGAATCATTTGCCCGGCGGCAAAGACCTCACCCAATTGTCAAAGTCGCTGTTTAGCGAAGCCGAAATGGCAGGCATCGGCTTCGGCCTTGGCTTTGCCACCACCATCGACAGCGCAGCGACGCTTACCCCATGCTCGACCGGCGATTTCTATTGGGGTGGGATGTATTCGACCGCCTTCTTCGTCGATCCGGTCGAGGACATCATCATGATTTTCATGACTCAATTGATGCCGTCGAGCACCTATCCGGTAAGGCGCGAGATTAAGACGATGATCTATTCGGCTTTAGCTGCCTGATCGCCCGCTCCGTCGAGGCCAAATAGCTGCCTCGATCATAGCGGTATGTGCCGATATAGTGGATAAAAGCAGGATCGGCCGGCAATGCCTCCTCCCAATGATTGGTGTACCGGTCATAAGGCAGCTGGATGGGATCGGGGTCGTTCGCAACGACAAAATTCGAGGCCGCCTGCTCGCTGCCCCATTCATTGAAGCGCGGCCCAACAACCCTGCCAGCATCGACAGCAAAGCGTTCGGCAAGCGCGCGACCTCCGGCTGATTGGCTAAACCCTGCAAATCCGGCGCAACCGCGAATATATTTGAGCCCGTCTGCCCCCGGCATATCTCGCAACGCCGATTCGATCACAGACTGGATATGCGGATAAAGCGGACCATCGGGATAGATGTCACGGATCATCTGCGGGACCGTCATGAAGCCATGTTCAACATCCTCCACCCCGCCACCGAGGGTGAAGCTGCGGTTGCCGGCAATCGCTGCCGCCACCGCCGGCACGGGCCCCAACGTCACCGTGTCGGAATCGAGCTGGATGACATAATTTTCGCGGCGCAGGTCCAAAATCGCCAGCAAGCGTTCCCAGCAATTGCCCTTGGGGCAAGGCGCGGTAACAATGTCTTCGAACGTCAGGATGTTGGGATTACCGACATGAAGGGCTAACATCGCTTTGTCCGCATCGGTCAGCGTGCCATCATCGAGCAGCATCACCCGGCCGCGCTGCAACTGCGCGTGTAACGACTTCACCGCCACCAAATAGGGCAACAAAACCGCCGTCCCGATCATCGAAAACAGAATGACCCCGTCATCTTGCGGCACAATAGGTGGCGTGTCCAATATATGCCGCACGGCGCGGCCATGTTGCCACGCGGCCATCTTTCGGCCAAATGCCGACCAGATATTTGCGACCATCATCGCAGCGGCCTTACACCGTAGCGATTTCGACTTGATTAATAGGTTCCGGTTTGGCGCGAGCAGCAATCAGGCTACCGCAAACGATCAAAGCGGTGCCCAGCAATACCGGCAACGTTACTGGCTCGCTGAAAAACAGCCACCCGAAAAACGCAGCCCAGACAAAGGCGGTATATTCCACCGGTATCAATATTTGCGCCTCGGCCCGGGCATAGGCCCAGCTCAAAAGCAGTAGCGAGATAATCGCAAGAACGGCGGCTGCGCCCAACATCGGCCCGTGACCGACCGAAAAAGGCTGCAACAACCACGGTGCTGCAAAACTCAAAGTCACCGCAACGAACAGGTTCTGGAAAAAGGCGATCTCGATGGGTCCGGCCAGCTGCGCCTGTTGCCGCGCGAGGATGAGGTTGTACGCGAAAACCACCGCCGAAAACAACACCGCCGCCGCGCCCCATAAATGGCCTGTGGTGTAATGCCCGCTCAATCGTCCGACCATAATGATGCCGACACCGACAAGGCCAGCGAGTGAAGCCCAGATCGCCTCACGCCCGATGGTTTCGCCAAGCATTACCGCAGCGAGATACAGCGCAATCACCGGCGCAATAAAGCTGAGGCCAATGGCTTCAGCGAGGGGCAATTTCGTCAGCGACCAGAAAAAGCTCACCGCCATTACGGCCACTATTATGCTGCGCCACAGGTGAATTTTCAGAAGTCGGATTTCCGGCCATTTTTGCCGCGTGCCGATGAAAATCAACCCCATCAGCAGCGCACCGAGGCTATTGCGCCAGATCACCGCATTATATGCGCCCAACCCTAATGCGAGATCTTTCATTGCCGCGTCCATCAAAGAGAACGTCGCGATCCCGGCACTGGCAACAGCAAAAGGAACCAACGGGCGGGGGTGGAGTTTAGCCATCCCCGCGTCTTGGCCGACTTAGCTTGGCAACTCAACCCGTTGCGGCGGCGACACTGTGTCAGCGGCTCACCGAACATAGCGACATCAATGTCCCATCAGTTCCAGATCATCTTGTCGTCACGTATGCTGACGGAATCGACCCGTGCCAGAAAGGTCTGGCCGAGCAACGATATATCGAGGCCATGCGGTATGATAACCGCACGCACATTGTTCGCCTGCACATTGCCGAGTTGCATCCTGTCGATGATCACATGCTTGCCCACGACATCACCGCTTGCTCCCCGTGCGACCGGTTCTAGTTCGTCCGCGCTCCAATTTAGGCCGATTGTACGAGCGTCATCGCCTGTCAGGGCGACAGCAGTCGCGCCGGTGTCGACCATGAACCGTACCTGCGACTGGTTGACCGCGACATCGGCATAAAAATGTCCATCCGGCTCGCGCGCAAGCTCAATCCGGTCGGGCAGCAATTGCTCAACATCGTCGGCACCACCGCCATCAAATCCGCCGGTCGCTAAGGTAGCAGAAGCCGTCGATGTCTGCGAGTTTTCGGCAGCAAGTTGCGTTACTGCAACCTCATCGGCTGCCGGCATAAACCAGCCAACTGCAATCGCGATCACAAACAGCGGCAAGACCTGTTTCAACATCATGCTCAGCGTTTAGCAAATATTGCTTAAGTGGGCGTAAACCCGTCAAAGTAGCGAAAGATATCATCTTCACGACGGCTGGCGGCATTGCGCCAGCTAAGGGCGTCCTTCTCGCTATTAAGCAATTTGCCATCCGCCGAAACGACCATCACCACCGGTGTGCCCTTAATCCTTTTAATGCCGAAGCGCTTCGCGATATCGAGGTTGCGACCCTTGCCGATTTGTGGCGTGCCGACATCAACATAGACGGTGACATAGCGGTCGCGCATCAACGCCATGAATCGCGGGGAATCGAGCCAACCGGCTAAGCCAATACTGTCATGGCACCAATTCGCGCCCAAGATTATAAGCACATTTTTGCTGCTAATCTTTGCCTCATTAAGTGCTTTTTCGACGTCGATCTGCGCATTACGGTCAGCAAAGAAGGCTAGGCTTTCGGGATTGCCTTTGTGTTCGACCGGGGGCGGCGGTGCCGGTGCAGCAGGCGTGGTCGTGTGCACCAGCGTTTGCAGCAGCAGATATCCTGCGAGTAATGCTGTCACAACCCCTGCCCTGCCAGCCGGTCAAGCGCTGAACCATCGACCCGATATACAGTCCATTCGTCCATCGGCTTGGCCCCAACCGACTGGTAAAATCGGATGGCTGGATCATTCCAGTCGAGCACCGACCATTCGAGCCGTGCACAATCCCGCTCAACCGCCAGCGCCGCCAGCCGCGCCAGCAACGCTTTGCCCAGCCCCGAGCCGCGCGCATCAGGATGCACGAAAAGATCTTCCAGATAGATCCCCTGCTTTCCCTCGAACGTCGAAAAATTGTGGAAGAACAACGCAAAACCCTGCGGCACGTCATCGATCTCGCCGATCAAGACCTCGGCATAAGGCCGCGCACCGAACAACCGATCGCCGAGAACTGCCACATCAAAACGCACTTCATGCGCGAGGCGTTCATATTCCGCGAGGTCGCGGATAAACTGTGCGATGAGGGTGAGGTCATCCCGCTCGGCAAACCGGATCGAAAGGCTCAAGCCGCAACTCCGTGCATGTCGTCGGCGCTCATGCTCTCGCCTGCGTCAATGGCTGCGGCCTTCGCTTCGACAAGCTTCACAATATGCGCGACCATGTCGGCGTCCTCGACATGGTGGTCGGTGACGCCCGAGAGATAGACCATATGCTTGCCGTTGCCGCCGCCGGTGATACCGATGTCGGTCTCGCGCGCTTCGCCCGGGCCATTGACAACGCAGCCAAGTACCGAGAGCGAAAGCGGCGTTTTGATGTGACTGAGCGCCTCTTCAAGTTTCTGCACGATGCGGATCACGTCGAACCCTTGGCGTGCGCAAGATGGGCATGACACAACACGAACGCCGCGGGTGCGCAAGCCGAGTGCTTTCAGGATTTCATAACCGACGCGGACTTCTTCTTCGGGCTCGGCCGACAGGCTGACGCGGATCGTGTCGCCGATCCCCGCCCAGAGCAGATTGCCCATGCCGATGGAGGATTTGACCGTTCCGCCGATCAGACCGCCAGCCTCGGTAATCCCGAGATGCAGCGGGCAATCGACCGCATCGGCCAGCCCCATATAGGCTGCGACCGCCATGAACACGTCGGACGATTTCACCGCGACCTTGTACTCGTGGAAATCATGGTCCTGTAGCAATTTGATATGGTCGAGCGCGCTTTCGATCAAAGCTTCTGGGCACGGCTCGCCATATTTTTCGAGCAGGTCCTTTTCGAGGCTTCCTGCATTCACCCCGATGCGGATGGCACAATTATTGGCTTTGGCGGCGTTGACGACCTCTTTGACGCGCTCGGACGAGCCGATATTGCCGGGGTTGATCCGTAAACACGCCGCGCCTGCATCCGCCGCCTCAAGCGCGCGTTTATAATGGAAATGGATGTCGGCGACGATCGGTACATTGGCGGCTCGGACGATCTGCTTCAGCGCTGCCGTCGACTCCACATCGGGGCAGGACACGCGAATGATATCGACACCGGCATCCTCGCACCGCCTGATCTGGTCGATGGTCGCGCCCGGATCGCTGGTCAGCGTGTTAGTCATGGTCTGTACGGCAATCGGCGCATCGCCGCCGATAGGGACATTGCCAACCATGATCTGGCGGGACGAGCGGCGCGCTATATCGCGCCATGGGCGTATCGAAGACATAGCCCCGATATAGGCGGCGCAGACGGTCAAGGCAATTGCTTGCCTGTTTCCGACATTTGATTGAAAAGACGGGTAACTAAAGGAAATGAGATGAAACAATTTTTCGGTTCAATCTGGTTGCTGTTGATACTATCGCTCGCCCCACCCATCGCGGCCCATCCAGGCGCGCACGACCATGATGCAAAGGACAAAAAAGTGGCGGAAAGAAAATGGACTTTGGTCATTCACGGCGGTGCAGGCAGCATGGAGCGCGGCAAGCTGTCACCAGAAAAAGAGGCGGCAGCCCGCGCCGGACTTTCGCGCGCATTAGAGGCTGGATCCGCTGTATTGAATAGCGGTGGTGGCGCGATGGATGCAGTGTCCGCCGCCATCATGGTGCTTGAGGATGACGAAAATTTCAACGCCGGACGCGGCGCGGTATTTACATATAAAGGCATCAACGAGCTCGATGCATCGATAATGGACGGCAAGACGATGGGCGCAGGCGCGGTTACCGGCGCGCGCTATACCAAAAACCCAATCCTGCTGGCACGCGCGGTGATGGAAAAAAGCCCGCATGTCATGCTATCACGCGAAGGCGCGGACGAATTCAGCCGCGAACAGGGCCTCGAACAGGTCAGCCCTGACTATTTCGCGACGCCTGAACGCTGGCGACAGTTGGAGGAACTGAAAGCCAAAAAGCTGGGATGGTATGACATCGACATGAAATATGGCACCGTCGGCGCGGTAGCTGTTGATAGCGACGGCAATGTCGCAGCGGGGACCTCGACCGGTGGTCTGACCGGCAAACGCTGGGGCCGGATCGGCGACAGTCCGGTCATTGGCGCGGGCAATTATGCCGACAACCGTGCCTGTGCGGTATCAGCTACGGGCGCTGGTGAATTCTTCATCCGCTTGGGTATCGCGCACGAAATCTGCGCGCGGATGCGGATGCTCGGTGAGGATGCCAAGACCGCTGCCGATCATGTCATGAAAGAACTCAAATTGCTGGGAGGCACCGGCGGCGTGATTGTTGCAGCGCCAGATGGAACCGCGACCTTCAGCTTCAACACGCCGGGAATGTATCGCGGTAAGGCGACGAATACCGGTGAGAAGTCGATCGCCGTCTATGGAGATGAATAGCCGTCGTTAATCAGCGGCGGGAGCCCACGCTTCGAAATGCGTTGCCGCCTTAGCGTCGCGCGTCGTGACCAAATAGTCGAAACCGGCTAGCACGAAACGCGCCAGCTCGGTCAATTCGCGCTTCTGCTGGCCCGATATGCGATGCCGGATACCAGCCAACGGTACTAGAACATGGCCATTGGCAGGAATTGCGTCAGGTGCGACATTGGCAGCAGCTAGAAGCGCAGCAATCCCCTCATCTTTGTAAGCCTTCACTGTGGTTACTCCCGTTTCGGACGGGCCAAACAATCGAACCGCGCCGCTGATTGGAACAAAGGCGATGTGCACCGAACGCTTGCCATTTGCTGCCGCCAGTCCGGGCAGCAAGGAGCCGAGGTCGTAAATTCCTACAGGTGTGGTCCCCCGCCCAAGATGGTAAGCACCCATTTTTAGGAGCACGCGCGCCGAGGGGCCTGCCTTACGATATTGATCGAGGAAATATCCCTGCATCAGCGCACTGCGATATTCGTTCGACGCCTGATATGCTCCTTTTTCATTCAACTGATAAATCTCCGCGCTTGCTGCAAACGCCCTGACCAACGGTAACAGCTCTCGTTGTTGGCCAAATCCGCTTGCGATGACTTCCAAATCATCCGCCTGCACTTTGCCAAGCCATGCGTCGCCAAAAGCCAGCTGGGCCAAAGCTTTCCGGTCAGTGTCACGTGTATCGGATAACATCTTGCGCATTTCAGGATCGCGAGCGTGCATTGACAGCCAATCCAGCAAGATCATGGGTGCGCCGATGAATTCCTGGTCGATACCCCACAGCCGCGACTTCCCCTTTTTGTCAAAAAAGTCGGCCGCTAGCATGCTGTCTTCGACATTGCTGGTGAAGGGCATGGCGAGCCCCTTGCCCTTTATCGCAGCAGCGATTGACCTCAGGCCCTCATTCGTCGGCTGATTACCGAATTTCTGCCGCAGCCATTTTGCTGTGAAAGGCCCTATTTCGGCTGCGTGAAAAACCGAACCGCCCGAGCTTCTCATCTCTGCGGCCAAAGCGCGGGCAAACAACGGCGCGTCTGCAAAACCATGATCTTCGCCCAAAGCCACGAATTGGGCATTGCCAAGTTCGGACCTCAGTCTGTCACCACCGATACCGGACATTCCAGATGCATCAAAGGTGACAGGCAATATCTCGATCGGCGCTGAAACGGACGCAACTTCCGATGCTGCAGGCTGCGTACAAATGACCAGTCCTACCAACACTGTAAACATCTGCTTCCACATATTACGTTCTTTCCTGAATTGCTCAATTCAGTGTATTATCTATACAATACAGAGAAAATTGCAATCAACGGTTCCGTATACCTTTAGTTATATAAGAGATTGAAAATAAATAGATTTTGACTCGACTCACTTTTTTCCACATCTTCATATTACCTGCCGCCTCACCTTGAGGGTCGCCAGTTTGAGCGACAGGGTTAAATGGTTGGCCGTGTGGCTGAACTGTGACCAATGGAGGAAAAAGTCATGAGAAAATTGATGTTTGCGGCCATGTTTGCCGCCCCTTTTGCTATTGCCCTTTCAGCCCCGGCGGCAGCGCAAAATTACCCGTTCACGCCCGGTGACTATGAAGAAGTCGGGATGATCGATGTGAGCGACGGCGGTGGGTATGAATATGCAAATTTCCTCGCCACCACATGGAAGAAAAACCAGGAATTTGCGATGTCGAAAGGCTGGATTACAGGCTTTCAGGTGTTGACCAACGTGCACGCCCGCCCCGGCGAGCCGGACATATATCTGGTGACCAGTTTCACGAGTCTGCCGGACGCCGCCGAAGATGAAAAACGAAACGCCGCATACCGCGAATTCATGAAGCAGAGTGACGCACAAATGGACGCTGCCTCGGGTGACCGGGCAAAATATCGCACTGTCATGGGGTCATTCCTGTTGCGCCAGCTGAAATTCAAATAAACGGCGTTGGCGGCGGGTGTCGATTTACATCCGCCGTCATTTCTATTGCGCGGCCAAGTCGTCGGTTTTCTTTATGATAAAATCGACCTATGGCACGCGCCATGAAACGCCTCCTTACCGCATTGCTTATTCTTGTTCTGCCGCTGGCGCCAGCGCAGGCCTATTGGGAATATGGCCATGAGACCGTCGCGAAAATTGCCAAGGTCAATATGTCGACCAAGGCGCGGGCGAATATGCAGCGATTACTGCGTGCGGCGCCACTCATTGGGACGCCGAAATGCGTGCTGCGCGATATTGAGGACGCCAGCGTCTGGGCCGATTGCATCAAAGGCGATCCATTACGTTGGGGCTATACTAACAGTTGGCACTATCAGAATGTCGATATCTGCAAACCGTTCGACCTGAAAAGCGCCTGTGCAGGCGGTAATTGCGTGTCCGCGCAGATTGATCGTAACCTAACGCTGCTTAAGGACAAATCCCTGCCCGCCAATGTCCGGTTGGAGGCCTTAGCGTTTCTTGTCCATTTTGTCGGCGATCTGCACCAGCCGCTGCACGCGGGCGACCATGCAGACCGGGGCGGCAACGACCTAAAGGCCAATTATGGCGTGATGCCCGGATATAATCTGCATTCGGTTTGGGACGGCTTACTTGCCGACCGCGCAATATCCGCAGCTCCAGCTATTGTCCGGCGGTTCAGCGATGCGGAGCGATCGGCGATGAACGGGGGCACCACTCGCGAGTGGAGTGAGGAAAACTGGACGGTGTCGCGTGACATTGCCTATGCCCGCGCCGTGGACGGCGACCCCTGCGGCCCCAAGCCCGAAAAGCCGGTGACTATCGATGAGACCGATGTTGCGGCTTCACGCGCGGCATTGCGATTGCAGGTTGAACGTGGTGGGTTGCGGCTGGCGCGGTTACTGGAGGAAGCGCTGGGCTAAGCGCCATAGTCCCCACGCGATTTCCAGCCGCCCTCTGTGCGTTTGCGGACTATCGCGAGCAAAATTGCAGTGATGACCAGCACGAGCGCCAAAGCTACAATCTTCGGAACCGCACCATCCTGTTTTGACAGTAGAGCAAGAGGCACAATCGCCAGCAGATATGCGCCGAGAACTACCCAACCTTGCCATTTGAACGGAAGGCCAGCACCGTAGCCATATTTTTTCGCCCGAAACCACGGGCCGTTTTCCAAGAACATATGCAGCATGTTATCAGCCTCCGTCTCAGCGCCGTTTTGGCTTATTGTTGCGGTCAAGGTCGCGCTTCAACGCGACCAGTTCGTCCATATCGATAATTTCCGACCGGTTTTTTGTCCAGCGAATGAGCATTATTGTCCAGACCGTTGTAAAGACCACGAAACCGGTAAGAACAACTGCGACAATTTTCTTCTCATCGATCCCGTTCGCTTCCAACACTGCACTGATCCAGATGGTACCGGCAACCATCGCGAAAAACGGCAGCATCCAGTAAAGCGTGTACCGCCAGCCAGCCGCGTTGCGTGGCATGATTTTCATGCTCCATTTGCTTTTGTAACAGATAAAAGGCTTGTCTTCGTCGCGCATCATAACTGCCCCTTCGCCGGAGGTCGTCCGCGCCGCGGCGCTTCGCTGACCCCCACTTTTACGCCGCGTTTGGCCAAGGCCTCGCGCAAAAGAATTTCAATCTCGGCATTAGCACTCCGCAAATCAGCCGCCGCCAGCCGCTCGACCGCCGCAAACAGTGCTGGGTCGAGCCGGAGAGGGAAGGCCTTCTTTTGTGGGGGAGTGCCCAATCTGCTGTCCTTAGCTGTAAAGCGTGCCCGTGTTCACAACAGGCTGGGTGTCGCGTTCGCCGCACAGGACGACCATAAGGTTCGAGACCATCGCCGCCCGGCGTTCGTCATCAAGCTCGACCACATTTTTGGCAGACAGCATTTCAAGCGCCATTTCGACCATGCCAACCGCACCTTCGACCAATGTCTTGCGCGCCGCGACAACTGCCTCGGCCTGCTGACGGCGAAGCATCGCCCCTGCAATTTCCTGCGCATAGGCAAGATGGGTAAATCCGCATTCATCGACCGTGATGCCAGCTACACGCAACCGCTCCATCAATTCCAGCCGCAGCTCGCCGCCGACCTGATCGTGATTGCCGCGCAATGTCACTTCCTGATGGGTGAAGTCGTCATAGGGGTAGCGCGCGCCGATTGTGCGGACCGCTGCCTCGATTTGCGCCAGCACAAAAGCCTTGTAGTCATCAATGTCGAACAACGCCTGCGCGGTGTCGGTAACGCGCCAGACAACCTGAGCCGCCATCTCAATCGGGTTCCCGCGCAAGTCGTTGACCTTGATTTTTTCGGATATGAGGTTGTTCGCACGCAGCGAAATCTTTGCTTTTCCAAACCATGGCCAGATCCAGCGCAGGCCTTCATTACGATCGGTGCCTCGGTACGCCCCGAACAGTGTCAATGCGACACCTTGGTTGGGCTGGATCATGAAAAAGCCGATCGACACAAACAGGAAGGCCGTAGTGCTAAGCGCCAAGCCAACGAACGCCGAGGCAGATTCTCCGTCGCTGGCTATAGCCTGCGTCAACGCCCAACCGAACCACCCCATGCTGAGCAGCATTAACAATAGCATCAGATAGCCGTTATAACTGCTCGCTGCCCTTTCGAGGCTGGCATTCAAATCACCCTTATTCGAAACTTCCGTCATCATGACCTCCCGCTTAATATGATATCATCATTATATCATATCCATAACTTTGCAAGTCTTATCGGAAGAAACGAACCACGCCTGAGTTAAAGGTCGCCGAACGATATCAGCGCAGCGCGAGCGATTGGCTCGCCCCACTCTTGTACGAAATGGCCACCTCCTTCGATTTCCATTGGCGGCGGGCAGCTGTTAATCATCGCGTTGAGCTTCATCATTGCGGGCGGGCCAAGTACAGGGTCGGCCATGCCGATCGCCATGAAGCTTTTGCCTTGCCATTCCTTTTTCCAGAACGCCGCAGCTGCAAGGCTTACATCGACCCCGTCCATTTCGGGCGAGACGGGCACCAGCGCCGGAAACACCTGCGCCCCTGCCTTATAATCGGGCGAGGGGTAAGGCGCATCATAAGCAGCAATCTCTTGCTCTGTGAGGTGCGGCGTGCCGCGCGCTATCAACGCGCCAATGGGTAGATCCGGCGTTGACAAGGCATAATTCTTCCAGGCCGTGAAGCCCTCCCCCGGCGACGCGCCGACGCCCAAACCCGTGTTCATCACAATCAGCCGCTCCAGCCGTGCTTTAAATTTCTCGTCGACAGGCAAAGTAAGCCCGAGCAATCCTCCCCAATCCTGCACCACCAGCGTTATGCTTTTCAGGTCCAATCGTTCTACCAGCGCTAACAGGTAATCGCGGTGAAAATGGAAGCTGTAATCCGATTGTTTCACCGGCTTGTCCGAACGCCCGAAGCCTAGCAAATCAGGGGCAATCACCCGCGCCCCGCTCTCCAGAAACACGGGGATCATGCGCCGGTACAGGAAGGACCAGCTGGGCTCGCCATGTAGGCACAGAAAAGCGCGCGCCGCATCCTTCGGCCCTGCGTCGACATAGGCAATGCGCAAACCTTCATAACCCGGCAAGTCATCGACATATCCCACTGGGAAATCGAAGTCGGGCAGATTTGCAAAGCGACCCTCGGGCGTCCGCAAGGCTTCTATGATCATAAGTTTTTCCCTCCCGGACCAGCAATCAGCAGCCGCAATCCATCGACAAGGCTTTCCTTGCCGACACCGTCCTCGCCACGCGCAATTGCGAAACCGGCGGCATTCATTGCTCCCATAAGCAGAATGGCGATCGGCTTTACCGGCTGTTCGGCGATGAACCCCGCCGCCATCAAAGCGCGCGTTCCTGCCATCACCGTTTTCAGGCCCAGCCGCGAGTCTACCTCGCGCCATTTGTCTTCGCCCAGCACAACGGGCGCTTCGACAAAGACAATCCGGTGAAAATCGCTTTGCTCGGCAAAATCGAGCGAACGTCTGACGCCCGCCAAAAAGGTTTCCAGAACCCCGAGACCAAGCTCTGGTTTCGAGGCTGCTTTCGCCTGGGAATCCAGCTTAAGCTCAAGCGCCTCGAAAACCTGCTCGAACAAATCGAGCTTGGATTCGAAATGGTGGAACATTGCGCCTACAGTCACACCAGCCGCTGCTGAAATTTCGCGTGCGGACGTACCGGCATAGCCTTGCTCGGCAAACAGCGCTGTTGCCTTCGCCAAAATATCCGCGCGGGTTTTCGCTGCGTCTTCTGCTGTGCGTTTAGCCATAGGCTATCCAATTCCGACTCACTAAGCGGCTTGACTCATGACATATCATCGTTATGTAAGTTGGATATGAAAAAGAATCGGGTGTGGGGGCAAGCCCAGCATTGGTGCGCCATTCCGACTTTATCAATGCATGCCGGTGAATTGCGACCCCATCGGTAGGCATGTAGGCTCTCCTCTTTCCCGCAAAGAGGAGAGCATATTTTTTTCTCAACATCTACAGTTATTTAGCGGTGCCTCTGTACGTGTAGAGACACCGCCAATCGATATTATTCCCCAGTCGGGAAGCCACGCTTTTTCATGATATATTTGACGTCGGGATCGCGACCACGAAATGCGCGATAGGCTTCGATCCGGTCCGACTCATTGCCTGTGGCAAGCAACATCGAGCGGAACCGCTCGGCGGTTTCCTTGTCCCAGACATCACCTTTCTCGGTAAACGCCGCCCACGTGTCGGCATCCATCGTTTCCGACCACAGATAGCTGTAATAACCCGCAGAATAGCCGTCGTCGGCAAACAGGTGATTAAACTGCGGCAGGCGGTGGCGCATCGCCATTTCCTTGGGCATTCCGATTTCAGCGAGCGTATCGCGCTCGAACGCCGCCGGATCCGCAACCGGTGTCGACCGGTTGTGCAGCTTCATGTCCAGTATCGCGCTCGACATATACTCAACCGTGGCGAAACCCTGATTGAAGGTGTCGCTTGCCTTGATTTTCTCGACCAATGTGGCCGGAATTGGCTCGCCGGTTTTGTAGTGCTTGGCATAGGTGTTCAGCACATAAGGTGTCAGCAACCAGTTCTCGTTCACCTGGCTTGGATATTCGACAAAATCGCGCGGCGTGCCACCCAGGCCCGGCCATGTGATATCGTAGTTCAAAAAATGAATGGCATGGCCGAATTCATGGAACAGCGTCGTCGCGTCGTCGATGCTGATCAAGGTCGGCGTGCCATTGGCACCGGGAACGAAATTATTGTTGTTCGAAGCCAATATAATATCGTTCTTGCCACCCAATTTATGCTGGCTGCGATATGTCGTCATCCATGCGCCGGAACGCTTGCCCGCGCGCGCGAAGTTATCGAGATAGAAAAGTCCAATGACTTTGCCATCGCGCTTCACCTCGAATGTCCGTACCTTGGGCTCGAACACCGGAACCGTTCCGGTGTTCTCGGTAAAGGTCATGCCATAGAGCTTGCCTGCCGCATCGAACATGGCCGCGACCATATTGTCGAGCTGGAAATAAGGCTTAATCGCTTCCTGATCGAGGTCATATTTCGCCTTGCGGACTTTCTCCGCGTAAAAACGATAGTCCCACGGCTCAATGGTAACATTGTCGGCGTTGGCGATGGCCTGCATGTCGGCCACCTCTTCCTTCACCCGCGCAACCGCAGCAGGCCAAACCTTCATCATGAGGTCCATTGCCTTGTCGGGGTTTTTGGCCATCGTATCGGCCATGCGGTAATGCGCATGCGTCGGGAAACCAAGAATCTCCGCACGGTCCTGACGCAGCTTCAGGATTTCAGCTATCGTCGCGTTCGTGTCGTTGGCATTGCCGTTGTCGCCGCGCTTGGTGAATGCACGCCACACCTTTTCGCGCAAATCGCGGCGGGTGGAGTTTTCCAGAAACGGCTGGACGGCAGAGCGTGTATTGACAATGGCCCAGCCGGTTTTGTCCTTGGATTTCGCCGCAGCTTGCGTCGCTGCAACATAGCTTTCGGGCAAACCTGCCAGATCGGCCTCATCGGTCAAAAGAATATAGGTTTCTTCGTCAGCCAGAACCTTTTCGGAGAAAGTCGAAAACTTCTTCGACAGGTCGGTTTCGATGCCGATGACCTGCGCTTTCTTTGCAGCGTCGAGCAAAGCGCCGTTGCGGACAAGGCTTTCATAGCTCCGCTCCAACAACCGCATTTGCTTGGCATCCAGATTTAGCGTCGCGCGCTGATCGTACAAATATTTCACGCGCTGGAAATACCGCGCGTCGAGCGTGAGCTCGGAGAAAAAGGCGCTGACCTTGGGTTCCCATTCTCCCTGGATTTTCCGGACTTCGGGATTCGATAGGTTGGATGAATGAACGCCCCAAATCGAGAATAATCGGCCGATTTTCTGACCCGAAAGTTCGCTGGCGGTTATGGTGTTCTCAAAGGTAATCGCCTCCGGCTTTTCCAGCATGGCTTCAAATTCTGCCTTGGAATCGTCCATCGCAGCCTGAAAAGCGGCGGGAAATTGAGACACCTTCACCTGATCCCAGGGGGGGACGCCTTCATAAGGTCCGGTCCACTCCTGTAGCAGCGCGGGTTCGACCGACTTTGCCACCTTAACATCCTTCGCATGTGCAACCGCAGTCATGGCAACTCCCGATAATAAAAGCGCTGCAGCGCTCGCCAAAAATTTCCCCGTTTTCACGCATCATACTCCTCGAATTTCCCAGACCATAAACGGCCTTGTGATGAACCGGCGATTAGCGCCTTCAGCCGGGCCATGCAAACAGCCAGTTTGGATAAGGTCGATAGGTCCGGATTGGATCAAAATTTCAAACTATCGATACGAATATTTGATGATTTTGAAAGCCTAGGCAGTAAGTCATTTAGCAGGGAGATGTACCTTGGAAGATGGACATAATGAATTCGGATCGACTGATCATCGCCGAACTGCGATGATATTAGACGGTTCGCCCGCACGTCAGGCAGAACTTGATATTTTGGTTCGTATGTCCGGATGTGTGCCGGTTGCCCGAAATGAAGAGCATGCAGCCGATTATCTTCTGGCTGATCTTTCCTCCGAAACGGATCTGCTCCCGGATTCCTTATCCAAAATAGTGCGATATCTCAGTCTGCATCGCAGCATAGCGTTGGTGTGGATAGATATGAACGGCCTCGAAGCGGCCTATGCCGCTTTGCCACAAGGGCAATGTCATTTTCTGATCGATACCGATGATGTCGAAGCGATGCCAATTTTGGCAGGGGCATTTGGACGGGGCGGCATGGACCGATTGCACGACAGGGACCGCGGAGTGGAGTTCGGCTCGTTGCACCGGATTAGCGACGAGCTGGTGGAGTTCGCCCGGACACTGGCACAGATGGCGGAATCTGAGCGGAAGTCAGGCGTTTCGGACAGACCGGTGTCGTTCCGACCGGCTCCTGCTGGGGGCTTCCAGGCTTTCCCGACCAACGCTAACGACATTAGCAGAACAATCGATGCCAAAGCCTTGCGCGACATCATCAAGACGCGCCGTTTGCGTGATCGCTACTTTAAAGCAGATCTTTTTGCCGACCCTGCTTGGGACATATTGCTTGATCTGAAAGCGGCTGCGCAGGAGGGGCAAAAAGTGTCTGTTTCGAGCCTGTGTATTGCCGCTGCGGTGCCGCCCACAACCGCGTTACGGTGGATAACGGCGATGACGGAGAGTGGTATGCTCGTCCGACGGCAGGACCCGGACGATGCACGGCGGGTATTCATCGAACTGTCCAACGAAACTAACGCCAAGTTGGACGATTATTTTGCAGCAACCGCATCGCGTCCGGGGCAAATTATCTGATAGCACTTGCCAAAGCCGCTATGCTTTGGCAAAGGCCGCGTTCCCTAAGGGGGCGCTTAGCTCAGTTGGTAGAGCATCTCGTTTACACCGAGAGGGTCAGCGGTTCGAGCCCGTTAGCGCCCACCATTTTCAGATGCGACCTGAAAAAGGAAAAAGCAGATGGCGTTCATCGTACAGAAAGCTTTCCAAGCGCAAATTCGGCGCATGAGGGGTCTATTTCTAACTGTTAGCACTGGCATCATTGTTTTGGGCGCAGGCATGTCGCCTGATGCCGCATTTGCCCGTGAAACCGATCAATCCGAAGCTGCGAATTGCGTCGATCCAAAACACAAGCACACCGTTGTGCGCCCACTCACCGAATCGGTACCGGTTCGCAAAAGTGAAAAGGTGCGCGTTCGCCGCATATTGATGTAATCAGTCTGCCTCGCGCAGCAGTTTCGCCATTTCCGCGTCATCCCACTCTACACCGCCTGCCACGCGCCATATTTCGCGGCCGTCGCTATCGTATAAAATCGTAGTCGGCAGCGCGACGGCATTACCGAACCCTGCAAGCAACGCATTGTCCGCATCGGTATAAGGTTCCAGATTTTTCACGCCCGTATTTTTGAAAAATTCAACTACGGGCTTTCGCCCTTCGAGATCCTGAGACACGGCAACCACCGAAATACGGCCCTCTTCCAGCGCGGCCAGCGCATCAAGGGTCGGCATCTCGGCCTTGCAAGGCGCGCACCACGTCGCCCATAGGTTTACCAACAAAGGACGTCCGGCAAAGTCTGCGAGCGTGACATCGCGCCCGTCGGCCCCAGTAAACACTGCCTTTGGTGCCGCTTGCCCGGCGAATTTATAGCTTAACGTCGCGCGCATGCCGTTGGCGCTTTCTAGACCCACTTCTGCTTTTACACCAGACGCGGCGATATCGGTAGATGCGGGTTGCGCTTGCCCCTGCGTCGCGCTTTCTTTATCGCACCCGGCGAGAACCAGCAGGACTAAAACAATTACAAAGCGCATTTCAGATTCCAATAGCATGTGGGGCGGCCGGTTCGGTGAAGGCCCCGGCGATATCATGCGCGAGATAAATGCCTCAATCCCATTCGACAAGCGGCTTTGGCGGGAAGACATCGCAGGCAGCAAAGCACATGCGGAAATGCTCTCGGCAAACGGCATTATTTCAAGCGAAGACAATGCCGCTATCCAGCAAGGACTGAACGCTATTCACGCCGAATATGAAGCGAATGGCGTACCCGAAGACCTCAGCCTCGAAGACATTCATATGGTCACGGAGACACGCCTGCGCACATTGGCCGGCGAACCAGCGGCACGCCTGCACACTGCACGTTCGCGCAACGATCAGGTAGCGACCGATTTCCGGCTATGGGTGCGCGATGCAGTCGAACGCACTGATGCTGGGTTGGTTGCTTTTCAATCCGCGCTGGTGGAGCGCGCGCACGGACATGCTGACAGCATCATGCCCGGCTTCACCCATTTGCAGGTCGCGCAGCCCGTAACGCTTGGTCATCATCTGATGGCCTATTATGAAATGGCCAAGCGTGACCGCAGCCGATTAGCCGATTGCCGGGCGCGGCTCAACCAATCACCTCTTGGAGCTGCCGCGTTGGCGGGAACATCTTTCCCGATAGATCGCGCCGCAACCGCGTCGGCGCTGGGTTTTGACGGCCCGATGGCGAACAGTCTCGATGCCGTTTCCGACCGCGATTTCGCAATCGAATTCCTGACCGCCGCTACTCAAACCGCGTTGCATCTGTCGCGGCTTGCGGAGGAAATGATCCTGTGGGCGTCCCAGCCATATGGCTTCATCACGCTGCCCGACGCATGGTCGACCGGCAGCTCCATCATGCCGCAAAAGCGCAATCCCGACGCCGCCGAGCTGGTGCGCGGTCATGCAGGTCGGATTATGGGCTGTATGACCAGCCTGATGGTGACCATGAAGGGTCTGCCGCTCGCTTATTCAAAAGACATGCAGAATGATAAGCCGCCGGTGTTCGAGGCCTATGATTTGTTGGCGCTGTCGATTGCCGCGATGACGGGTATGGTCAATAATGTTAATTTTAACACCGCTCGCATGCGCGAAGTCGCTACGTCGGGTTTCTCGACCGCAACCGACCTTGCCGACTGGCTGGTGCGCGAACATGACATGCCGTTCCGTGAAGCACATCATGTTACCGGCAGCGTCGTCAAGGCATGCGAAGCGCGCAGCATCGGGCTTGACATTATTACTGCCGATGATTTGGCTGCCATCGACCCCAGGCTTAGCGGCACCATCCTGCCTGATTTGTCGGTGGACGGGTCGGTTGCCAGCCGGACGAGCACTGGCGGCACCGCGCCGGTTCGGGTAATGGAGGCCATCGCCGCCGCCAAAAAGGAATTAGAGGCATGACACGGACCCGCAATTTGTTGCTCATCGGACTTGGTCTGTGCCTCGTCGCTTGCGGCAAAGTCGGCGACTTGGAACCCCGCACCGGGACTGCCATGCCCCCTAAAGCTTATGGGCAAAAAACCGAGCAAACGGCTGAGGTGCTCACTACACCATCAGTGCAGGCGCGGCCCGGACGCACTGACGAGCTGCTTAAACGGTCCGAGCGGCGAGAGGACGATCCATTCGATGTGCCACCGGGTAAAGAGCCACAGCCGTTCGACCCAAAAGAAGTCGCCGCCGAACCCAAACTGAAATCAAATTAAGCCCTAACTCCCATGAATCACTTTGAACTTATCGATGGCGTGATGCGCGCCGAACAGGTGCCGTTGCCGCAAATCGCCGATAGCGTCGGCACGCCCGTCTATGTCTATTCACGCGCCACGCTGGAGCGGCATGCACAGGTGTTCCGCAATGCGTTATCGGGCCTCGACAACCCGCATCTGGCCTTCGCAGTAAAGGCAAACCCAAATCTGGCTGTGCTAAAGGTGCTGGCGCGACAGGGCTATGGCGCGGACGTTGTTTCGGGTGGCGAAATGGACCGTGCGCTCGCGGCCGGCATGAAGGCCGAAGACATCGTCTTTTCCGGCGTCGGCAAGACGGCTGAGGAAATCGTCCGCGCGCTCAAGGCGGGTATTGGTCAGTTCAACATCGAATCCGAAGAGGAAGGCCGCGAGCTGGCAGTACTGGCTGACACGCTGGACTATCGGGCGAACGCAGTTCTGCGTATCAACCCCGATGTCGATGCTGGCACGCATGGGAAGATTTCCACCGGCAAGGCGGACAACAAATTCGGCGTTGGCATCCACCGCGCCCCCGAAATTTACGCACGCCTTGATGCGTTGCCCGGTATCAATATGCGCGGTGTCGCGCTCCATATCGGCAGCCAGCTTACCAGTCTGGACCCGCTGGAAACCGCATTCAACAAAATCGGCGATTTGGTGCAGGAGCTGCGTGCCAGCGGCCATATTATCACCCATGTCGATCTGGGCGGCGGCCTCGGCGTCAAATATAAATCGGAGGATAACCCGCCACATCCAGACGAATATGGCGCGATGGTCGCACGCGTGACCAAAGGCTGGAACGTCCGCCTGATGTTTGAACCCGGCCGCGTGATTGCTGGAAATGCCGGGATTTTGCTAACCCGCGTGATCCGTGTGAAGCCGGGTTCGGGCAACCTGCCTTTTGCCATTGTCGACGCGGCGATGAATGATCTGGCGCGCCCCGCACTTTATGACGCCTGGCATGATTTCGAGGCGGTCGAACCCAATGGCCAGAAAATGGCGGCCAACATTGTCGGCCCTGTCTGTGAAACTGGCGACACTTTTGCAATGGGCCGCGAAATCGATTCTGTTGTTGCAGGCGATCTCGCGATTTTCCGGACCGCGGGTGCTTATGGCGCGACGATGGCAAGCACTTACAACAGCCGCGGGCTGGTGCCCGAAGTGCTGGTCGATGGCGACAAATTTGCGATTGTCGCGGAACGAATTGCCCCCGCCACCATACTAGCTGCCGAGCATGTGCCGGACTGGCTGGAATAGGGGGATATTTGAACCAATTACCGATTTTCGTGAACCTGAAAGATCGCAAGGTCATATTGGTCGGGGAAGGCGATGCGGCGGACGCCAAACGGCGGTTAATTGAACGGGCCGGTGGTAAATGTGTCGATGCCGGAAACCGCGAGGCGCGCATCGCCTTTGTTGCCGTCGAAGACGAAGCCGAGGCGCTTGCTGCTGCCAACGATTTGAAAGCGCGCGGTTTGCTGGTCAACGTTGTCGACCGACCCGAACATTGCGATTTCACCACTCCTGCCGTCATCGACCGGGCGCCGGTCTTAATTGCAGTGGGTACAGGCGGCGCTTCTGCAGGCATGGCTAAAGCCATTCGCCAGCGGATTGAAACCACACTGCCCGAAAAGCTGGGTGCGCTGGCACAATCCGTCGCAGCGGCGCGCGATGCTATCCGCCGACGTTGGCCCGAGCCCGCTGACCGCAGACGCGCACTGGACGCCGCTTTCACCCGTGGCGGCGCGTTGGACCCCTTTGAAAGCCACGCACCGGCAGCGGTTGAAAAATGGCTGGACCATGCGGATGAGCCCAATGGTTCACGGTTGATCGAAATCCCGTTGCTGTCCGATAATCCAGATGATCTGACGCTGCTGACGGCACGCCTTTTGGGAGAGGCAGACTATATCTTCCACGATCCCGCCATTCCGTCTGCCATCCTCAACCGCGCACGAGCAGACGCGGTGCGGGAAGAGGGCCCTCCACCCACGGCGGCGCCTGAAGGCCTTACCCTCTACCTGCGGTTGCCGTCCGCGTAAGGATAGGGCATGACAAGGGCATAACTCGCCACAGGATGATATCTTTGCCCGATTTTCCTTCCGAAATGCTGATATATGGCTGCGGCAATATGGGCGGCGCGATGCTGCGTGGATGGTTGGCCGCGGGTATTGAGGCCACGCGGTTTAACGTTGTAGATCCAGTTGCGAAAAATTTACCCGAAGGTGTGACCGTGCATCGTTCGGCAGCAGAACTTGACCGGCAATTCGGTACGGTTCTGCTCGGAATCAAACCGCAAATGCTTGGGTCGCTTGCGCCCGATATAGAAAAATTGCTCGCACCGGGCGCGCTGGTCATTTCGATATTGGCGGGTTCTGAAACCGCGACCTTGTCGGCGCATTTCCCCGCCGCAATAATTGTCCGGCTTATGCCCAACCTTGCCGCCGCTATCGGCAAATCACCGCTGGGGCTATTTTCGGTAATGCTGGATGATGACGGCAGGAGCCAGCTGGAACTGATCCTTGCCCCGTTAGGCACCGCAATCTGGCTGACCGAGGAAGGCCAAATGGATGCGGTAACTGCGCTTGCCGGCTCTGGCCCGGCGTTCGTCTATCGTTTTATCGATGCGCTGGCGCAAGGCGGCGCCGCAACCGGACTACCGGAGGATGTCGCCAGGCAGCTCGCGCTTGCAATGGTCGAAGGCGCGACAAGCCTCGCCTCGATATCCGCCGAGAGCCCAGATGAACTTGCGGCGCGGGTTACAAGTCCCGGCGGGACAACCGCCGCTGGGCTTGCCGTGCTCGACGGCAATGACGCGCTGCAAATGTTGGTCGCGGCAACATTACAGGCGGCCCGCGACCGGGGTGCGGAACTGGCAAAAGGGGAATAAAATGAAGATCAAGATTGCATTGATGCTGACAGGCATCCTGTTCGCGGCGCCTGTGGCCGCTTCTGTTGCAACGCCGCCGACGACCGAACAGGCCAAATCCAATCTCGCAAAAGCAGGCCCCATCGGAAGTTTCGATCTGTTCCAGCTTGCCGACGGGATAGATGATGGTGCGCTCAACAGCGAAGCGATTACCGCGGCCTATCTCGAGCGCATCGCCGCAATTGATGACAGCGGCCCGATGCTCAACGCCGTGATTGCCACGTTCCCCGATGCGCTTGATCAGGCACGCGCAATGGATGCCGAACTGAAAGCGGGCAAATATCGCGGGCCGATGCACGGGATGCCAGTGCTGGTGAAAGACAATATTGAGGTCGCAGGGCCAATCCCGACCACGGCAGGTTCGCTTGCGCTGGCGGCCAACGTCACCAATCGCGACGCGCCGCTGATTGCGCGGCTGCGTGAGGCGGGCGCCGTCATTCTGGGCAAAACCAACCTATCCGAATGGGCTAACATCCGCTCGGACAATTCAACCAGCGGCTGGAGCGCCGTAGGCGGCCTCACCAAAAATCCGCATGCGCTCGACCGCAATACCTGCGGTTCTTCAAGCGGTAGCGGTGCGGCAATGGCCGCTGGCTTAGCTGCGGCGACCATCGGCACAGAAACCGATGGATCGATTACCTGCCCTGCTGGCGTGAACGGCGTGGTCGGCTTCAAGCCAACCGTTGGCCTGGTGTCGCGCCGCCATGTTGTTCCGATCAGCCACAGTCAGGACACGGCCGGACCAATCACACGCAATGTGCGTGACGCCGCGATCATGCTGACCGCGATGGCGGGCAGTGACGTGCAAGACTCCGCAACTGCCGACGCCGACAAATGGCGCGGCGATTATGCGACCGGGCTTTCGGTCGATGCGCTGAAAGGCATGCGCATCGGCATCATACGCGCACCCAACGCCGATGCTGCGCTTTTCGATGCCGCCGTTGCAAAATTGAAAGAAGGCGGGGCTGAGATCGTCTTACTCGACGCCAGCAAAATCGACCGCAACGAAATGGGAGAGGCCGAGTTCAAGGTGTTGCTCGCTGAACTTAAAGCCGACCTCGCCGACTATCTGAACGACCTCCCCGAAGGCATCGTGCCGCACAAATCGCTCGCCGACATCATCGCCTTCAACAAAGCCAATGCCGACAAGGAGCTACAGCATTTCGGGCAAGAAACATTTGAACTAGCCGATAAGGAAAAGGGTCTGGACGATCCGGCCTATGTGAAAGCGCTTGCGACATCACGCCGCATTGCAGCCGATGCGCTGAATGGCATGTTTGCTGGCGGCAAAGTTGATGTCATCGTAGCCCAGACCAACGGCCCGGCCTGGCTGACCACTTTGGGCAAAGGCGATGCCTTTTCCGGTCCCAGCGCCAGCGCAATGCCTGCAATTGCCGGCTTCCCACATCTGACGGTTCCGATGGGCCTTTCTGGCGGGCTGCCGGTGGGGCTCAGCTTTATCGGACCGCAATGGCACGATCATACTGTGCTCAAGGCTGGTTATGCCTATGAGCAGCTTTCCAAGGCGCGCGTCGCACCGACTTTCCGCGCCCGCGTGGATAGCAAATAATGGCATTCGGCAAACCCGATCTTGGCAGCCTCATTCCCGGCGGCACGGCGTTCGACCCGGCGCTGGTCAATAAATTGATGGGCAAATTCGGTCATGGTGGCTTTCTCGATATGGAATATGTCGGGCATGGAGAAGACTGGGTAGAGTTGGCTATCGACTGGCGCGAAGATCTGGTCGCTGACCCGGACACCGGCATACTCGCCTCTGCTGTCATCATCAGCCTGATGGACAATGCGACCAGCATGTCGATCTGGACCAAATTGGGAGAGTTTCGGCCGCAGGTGACAATGGATTTACGCATCGATTATCTGCGCCCCTCTCCTTCTGGGGAGCGCGTATTCGGGCGCGGCATCTGCTACCATCTCACGCACAGTATCGGCTTTGTCCGTGGCTTTGCACATAACGGCAATCCCGACGACCCGCTTGCGCATGCCAGCGGCACCTTTATCCGTGTCGGGGACCGGATATCATGAGTAGCGTCCGACCTGCCAGCTTGCCGCCTTATGCGCTTGCACTCGACATGTCGGTGGTTGACGAACTGGACGGCGTTCCGGTGATTGGGATGCCATTTGCCGATCGCGTTCAAGGACGCCCGGGATTTCTGCATGGCGGCGCGATATCCGGTCTGCTCGAAATGGCGGCAGTCGCGGCGATCCACCGCGCGCTGCAGGAAAAGGGGAGCGACAGCGCGATCAAGCAGGTCAATGTCACTATCGATTTCATGCGCGGTGGTCTGGGGCAGATGACTTACGCTGTCGGTGAAGTCACTCGGCTTGGACGTACAATGGCAAACGTCGAAGCCCGCGCTTGGCAAGAGTCCCGTGATAAGCCCATCGCAATGGGCTATATGCACTATCTGATTAAGGCTAAGCGCGGAGATTAAGCCCCAAATCTAAGCCTCGCCGTGCGTTTCGATCAGAGCGCTGGCAATTGCCTCTTCGGGCGTTTTGTCGCCCCAGATGATGAACTGGAAAACCGGATAAAAACGCTCGCATTCATCGATGGCGACATCAATAATGGTTTGCGCATGATCGACCCCAAGCAGTCCGTTGGACGGCATCAGGCTGCCGTGGCGGAACAGCAATATGCCGTTCGCTGACCACATGTCGAAATGGCCAAGCCATAGTTGCTCGTTAATCAGGCCAAGTGCGGTGTATACACTCTCGCGCTTGTCGCTTGGCACGGTGACATCGGGCAGGACAATGAGCTGGAGCGCATTGTCCTCCTCGCGCCAGATCGCGCGGATCTGGTAGCTCGTCCAACTGCCCTTATATTCGGCGGTAATCTCGTCTTCGCCGTCGAGTTCAAAGGACCACCCACGCGCCTCGAACAGCGCCGCGAGCATGTCGACGGGCGCGGATTCATCGCGCTCGAAATGTTCATATTGCTCGTCTGCGTCGTGCATGATTGGTGCGCCCGTAATTATTAGGGGATTCTGCCTTGCCTGTGACTCGCACGCAAGGGGCTTGCGCCACCTTGCGGCACAAGTCTGTGGGCCGGTTGTGGAAAAGTTTTTACTTTTTAGCCGCTGGCTTCTTTGGCGCGGGCTTGGCTTTGGGTGCTGTTTTAGCCGCTGGCGCCGCTTTCAGCCCAGCCGCAGCTTCCAACGCAGCAACGCGCTTGCCCAACGCATCGGCCTCTGCCCTTGCATTTGCTGCGAGGGTTTTCACCGCGTCAAATTCCTCGCGGGTAACAAGATCAAGCCCGCCAGCCCATTCGCGCGCACGTTCCCGCATGCTGGCTTCTGCTTCGCGGCCCATGCCCGCTACAGTGCCGGCAACGCCGTTCAATACTTTGGCCAAATCGTCAAAAATCCGCTTTTCGCTTTGCATGTCATTCACTCCATTGCGGTCAGGGGGTTAACCGCCCTTCCCTATCTGGGAAGTCGCAGCCGGAACGTAAAGGCTTTCGGCATTCGGGTTAAGCTGTTTAATCTGGTAATTCAGGATCGCCGCAAAGCTAATCCAGATCAGATAAGGCACCATCAACCATGCTGCAGCCTTGCGAACCTGCGCAAATACAACCGTTGTTGCAATGCCAAGCACGATCATCACGATGATTATGTAAAATGCAGTCGTCACCTTATGCTGCCCAAAAAAAACTGGTGACCAGCTAAGATTCACTAAAAACTGGCCAACAAACAGACCGATGGCAAGGCCGCGGCTACGCGCACCTCTGGCATGCAATATCATTGCGAAAGCCAGCCCCATCAAAAAGTAAAGTGTCGGCCAAACAACGCCAAACGCCCAGCCCGGCGGCTGTGCATCGGGTTTGATCAAAGTCTGATACCAGCCATTTTCTTCAGCGGAGCCAGATATTGTTCCCGAAAGAAAACCAAGAAACATCACCACAGGCACTACAAACAGCGCCCATCGCAACAGCGACATGCGAAGCTGCGAAGCGGATGCAAGCTGGTTCATGGGAGTTCTCCGAGCTTATCGGGCGATTCGGTGGAAACGCCTTTCGTTCAATTCCTTAGCATTGCCCGCAAATAGAACAAGGCCGCCTGCCCATAAGGGCAAGCGGCCTGCTGTTTCTCATCGGAGCGCGACTCAAATTGCCGCGCCAAATTTATTTCCGTGTGCCCGAAAGCCCCATCGAACCGAAAGCGCCGGCCTTCACTTCGCCGGTCATCGCGTCGCCATCGACCGTTGCAGTCGCATCGAGGTGCATCGGCATTGGGACGGTAATGTCCATGCCCCAGCTCAGCGTATCGCCGTCGACTGTACCGGACGCGATATCCATCGTGCCGAGCCCGCCAGACATCTTGCCCGAAAAGCTGCCGCCGTCGCTGTTGACGGTCAAAACTGCCTTCTGGTCACCCATCGGGCTTTTGATTGTTACGTCCCAATCACCATCAACTGCTGCCATATTCCTGCTCCTTATTTAGCGGTGTTGTTTGCACTGGTGTTAGCAGCTTCGCCGACCATTTCAATTGGCAATCCGAGCGTTTCCAGCTGTGGTTTGACCTTCGCAGCGTCGCCAACCACAACCCATGTGAAGCGATCCGGATTGACCAAAGCGCGAATAGAGGTGTCGAGCTTTTCCTGAGTCATACCGCGATACTCGCTTGCGACCGTGGCGTAAAAATCGTCAGGCCGCTTGTAGAGCACATTACGCTGCATCGCGCCAAGCACGTCGCCCGATGTTTCAAAGCTGCCAGGCAGTTCACGAATATTACCCCCGATGATGCGTTCGCGTTCTTCGGTGGTGATGCCCTTGTCGCTCAAAAACGCCTTGTAATTCGACATCAGCGCAGCAATCGATTCGCCGGTTTTGTCGGCCTGAACCGGCGCGGAAATCAGGTAAGGCACATCGCCCTCGACACGGTTGATGCTGCCGCGCACGCCGTAGGACCAGCCCTTGGTTTCGCGCAGATCCATGTTGATACGGGACAGGAACCCAGCGCCCAATGCCTCGTTGGCCGTGATGGCGGTTTCAAGGTCCGCGGTGCCTTTGGTCGCCAGAACCTGACCACCTAAAATCAGCGACTGGGGCGCACCAGGGCGGTTAATCAGGACAATGCGCGGATTGGCAGCAGCAGGAGCTGCCGACATATCCTTGACGCCAGCAGGTCCAGTAGGCTTCCAGCCACCAAAGCTACCCTCTAGCGCCTCCTTTATCTCTGCCAACGGCCTGTCGCTCACGACGAAGAACGTGGCTTTTTCCGGACGGAACCATTTGTGATGGAAATCAAGGATTTCGTCACGCGACACTTTGCTGACAGTGGCAACATCACCGGTGCCGGTGAACGAAATGCCGTAAGGATGGTCCTTGCCGAACAGGATAGGCGGCAAGGTGCGGAAGGCGATGCCTTGTGGGCTGGTCAGTTCCGACTGGATGCGCGCCAATTGCTGCCCGCGCAGCCGTTCGACTTCGCCCGGCACAAAGTCGGGCTTCAGGACAATGTCTGAAAACAACTTCAACGACGGCGCGAGATTGGCCGTCAACGACGTCACATTGACATTCGTGCGGTCCATGCTCGCATTGCTGCTGATGCTAGCGCCCAGCCGTTCCTGCGCTTCGGCGATTTGCGTCGAGGTCATGCCCGCCGCGCCCTCATCAAGCAGCGCCAGCATGAGCGACTGCGTACCTGACCGATCACGCGGATCGGCGGTATTGCCGGCGTCGAAGCTCAACGACACCTGAGTCATCGGCACCGCGTTGCGCTGTGCGTAAACAATCTCGATACCGTTCGACAGCTTGGTACGCTCAACCTTGGGGAATGCGAGGTCCGAAATGACCCCGAGTGCCGGCGCAGGTTCGCGCTTGACCGGTGTGATTGCGGTAGCGGTTTTGGGAACCGATGCGCCTTTCGCCTCTTCATAAGGCTCACGCTCGCCCGGTTCGACCGTTAGCGCATAGACCGGACGCGTGAGCCAGCGGCCCATCGCAGCGGTTACCTGTGTAGGCGTTACCTTGGCGAGTTCAGCCAATTGCTTCTTATAAAAATCGCTGTCGTTGCGATATAACGCGCCTTCGGCCAGCGCGACCGCCTTGCCGCCAAAGCCGCCAACCTGCTCAAGCCCGGCGAGTCGGCTGGACACCGTGCGCATCTGAACGCGCTGCACCTCATCGGCGGTTGGGCCGGTTTTGACAAAGTCTGCAATGATTTCATCAAGCCGCTTGGCGACGGTTGCCGGATCGACACCCGGCTTCACATCAGCGGTTATCTCAATGCCGCCCAACTGGGCAAAGCCCTGATATCCCGCGGTTACATTCACGGCAAGCTTCTCTTCGCGCACCAGAATGTTGTCGAGACGGGAGCTGGCAAGGCCGCCGAGCACGGATGCGCCCACTTCGAGCGGCACAGAATCGGCGCTGTCGATACCCGGCACTGTCCAGTTGCGGTAAATGCGCGTCGTTGCGACCTTGTCCTTCATCACCTCGGATTTCGGGGCAGCAAGCGTTGGTACATCAACTTTCAACGGCTTCTGCTTGGGGCCAGCCTTGATCGAACCGAAATTCTTTTCGACCAGTTTCTTTGCGGTCGGCACATCGATATCACCAGCGAGCACCAAAACGGCATTGTTGGGCCCATAATGCTGGCGGAACCAAGCGCGCACATCTTCCATACTGGCGCTGTCGAGATCGGCCATCGAGCCAATCGTGGAGTGACCATAAGGATGGCCTTCGGGAACCATGCCCTTGATCTGTGCATATTCTACCAGACCATATGGCTGCGTATCGCCCTGTCTTTTTTCGTTCTGAACCACGCCAATCTGGTTGGTCAAATTCTCCTGCGTCACCGCGCCGAGCAGATAGCCCATACGGTCGGCTTCAAGATACAGCATCCGGTCAAGCGCACTTGTTGGGACGGTCTGGAAATAATTGGTGCGGTCGAACCAGGTGGTACCATTATAGTCGGTCGCGCCCATATTCTGGAGCGGCTGGAAGAAATCACCGGGCGCGTTTTCCGACCCGTTGAACATCAGATGCTCGAACAAATGGGCAAAGCCGGTCTTTCCCTTTGGCTCATGCTTCGAGCCGATATCATACCAGATCGATACCGCGACGACGGGAGCCTTACGGTCGGTATGGACAATGACGCGCAGACCGTTTTTCAGGGTGAACTGCTCGTGCGGGATATTGATTTCCTTGACCAGCGCGGAGGCTGGCACCGGTGCTGGGTCAGCGGCCAAGGCGGGCGAGACAAGCATCGATGCGCCCAGCAGGGCAAGCGTGAAATTACGGATCATGTTAGCTCCCAAAGCTTTAATATTGCACATAAGATAGCCGCGACTGACACAAAAACAATGGTTTCAGCGTCAGTTTTCGACAAACGGCGTTCACGGCCGATAACGGCGTTTCGCGACCTTAACCGCGTCGGCCCATTCGAAATGCACTGGCTTGAACTTGCGGTCGAGGAACAATTGCATCTGGTCGGTATAATGCGGTGAATCGGGCCGGTTAGTTGCAGCACCATATGGCTGGATGGACTGGCTCCATACCTTCCCGGCCTTATCCCAATTGACCAGCATGATGAAGCTGTCGCCATGCTTAACCCGCATCTTGCCATTATCCTGCGGTTCCCAAACTGTGGCCGCGCGCAACGTGTCGGTTCCGCCATTGGCTGGCAGGTCAAATTTGCCACGAACAAGGCGTTGGACTTCGCTGAGTGGCGGGTCAATGCGGCCAAAGCCTTTCATCAGCGCGTCGACAACCTCGCGCAGTTTTTTGCGTGCATCTGGCAACGGACGACCATGATAGCTGTCGCCATTGGCCATATGCATCATTGCCTCACCCAGCGCATCTGCACGGCCATTGCCATCGCTATTGAAATCCCATTGCTTTAGCAACTTCTGCGCGGCGACCAGGTCGGGCTCGTCCTTCAAGTCCGCTGCCAGCAGCTTGGCAATCCAAGGCCCGGCAAAGCTGTCGCGGCTGTAGGATGTATCGAATTTGATCGCGAGCAGCTCTTCCGGTGTCAACGACGCATCGGCTTCGAGCAATTCAAGCGCGCGGACAATCCGGTTGGTTTTGCGTGCTTCGATGCCGAGCAATGGCGAGAATTTCGTCAAGTCCAGTTCCGACCCTTTGCCCGCCGCCAGAAACGGTGTGTTGTTGGCGTTGGTTACAAAACCCGATGCCGGATTTACGATCATCGGCGTTGCGCTCCAGGGAAGAACCTCTTTGGGCAAGCTTGCGCTGACATCCCCCGGCAATATCTTGGTGTAATCAAAGCCGGGTGCGCGGTCCGGGAAAATCGCGTTATAGTAGTAGCCAATGCGCCCGGTCTTGTCGGCGTAAATAAAGTTGGTCGCCGGGATCCCCCGCAAACTCATCGCCGCGATCCATTGGTCGTAATCCTGTGCCTTCTGGATGCGGAAATATTGTTCGAGCAGCTTCACATCGTCGATGCCTGCGTAGCGAATTGCGAATGCACCATTTTTGTTGATGATAACCGGGCCATGCTCGGAACGATAAACAGTCTTTGGCACAGGCAGGTTGAACGGCCCGAATTTGACCGGAAGCCAAATGCGTTTTTGTACCAATGGTTTCCACTTGCCATCCATTCGATACTGGGTCTTGGCGGCGTTGGTGACAAGCTTGTAGACGTCGATCAGGTCGGGCTGATTTACCGTGTTGGTCCAGCCCAGATTGCGATTATGCCCGAGCAGGACGAAAGGCGACCCGGGGAACAACGCCCCTGCCATATCCAGCCCCTCGCCCGAATGGACCACCGCTTCATACCATGCGACGCTACCCTCATATGGCTGGTGCGAATTGGAGATGAGCCAGGTCTTGCCGTCCGCCATTCGCTTTGGCGCAATGGCAAAGGCGTTGGAGCCATTCATTGACGGGTCTCGTCCCGCCGGTGTCAGTTTCGCAACAGGCTCATTGGTCGGCATCTCATCACCGCTGAGCTTTTTTATGGTGTCATCCAGTCCATAGAAAAAGGGCGACCGCAGCACAAAGCCGGCCGCCACATCGCGTCCGGTCACCGGAAAGAGCTTGGACAAGCGTACTTCACCCGGATGCTTTTCGGCATAATAATTCAGGCCCGCCGCATAGGCGTCCATCACCGCGCGAACGTCGGCTGGAATGCTGATATAATGTTTGGATATGGTGTCACGCACGCCAAGCAGTTGCTCGACATAATCAATTGGTGCGCCGTCGCTGCCGAGCATCGCCCCTGCCCGCCCGCGCGTCATCGCAACCACTTCCTGAATGGTGCCGAAATCATCTTCCGAGTGAGCGTAAGCAAGGCCGTAAGCGACATCAGCATCGGTCTTGCCATTGATGTGCGGCACACCGAATTCATCGCGGGCAATTTCAACATTATAAGCGTGCTTGGACGGGGCCGCCTGAAGCGTGGCTGCCATCGGTTCCCAGAAAGCCAAGCCAACAGCGGCAAAGGCAATAATCGCTATCAGCACCAGACCGATGCGTTTGATCCATGTCATGTACAACTCTCCTCAAACCCTGAATGGAGAAGTGCATTGTTTGTGCAAGCCATTTTTGTGCCGACCCTCTTGTGTTGTCAAAAAGCCACACTACCTGTGTTAGGTACGCAGAACAGGACATTCATATGAACCTCGAGAAATTCACCGACCGCGCCAAAGGCTTTCTGCAAAGCGCCCAGACCGTCGCCATCCGCATGAGCCACCAGCGAATCAGCACCGAGCATTTGCTGAAAGCGCTGCTTGAGGACGAGCAGGGCATGGCATCGGGGCTGATCAAGGCGGCGGGCGGCGACGCCGCGACGGCGTTGCGCGAAACCGATGCCGCGCTGGCGAAGGTCCCCTCTGTTTCGGGAGGTGGAGCTCAACAAACGCCGGGGCTAGACAATGATGCCGTGCGCGCACTCGATTCTGCCGAGCAGGTCGCGCAAAAAGCGGGGGACAGCTATGTCAGCGTGCAAACCATATTACTTGCGCTTGCACTTGCTTCGGGAACAGCTGCTGGCAAAGCGCTTGCTGCCGCGGGCGTGAAGCCTGAGGCACTGAACGCTGCGATAAAGGACCTGACGGGGGGGCGTACAGCCGATACCGCGGGCGCTGAAGACCGCTATGACGCGCTTAAAAAATTCGCCCGCGACCTGACCGAAGTGGCGCGCGCAGGCAAGCTTGATCCGGTTATCGGCCGCGATGAGGAAATCCGGCGCACAATCCAGATTCTCGCGCGTCGTACCAAAAACAACCCCGTTCTTATTGGTGAACCAGGCGTAGGCAAGACCGCAATCGCAGAGGGCTTGGCGCTTCGTATTGCGAATGGCGACGTGCCTGATAGTTTGAAGGACCGCAAACTGCTCTCGCTCGATATGGGCGCGCTAATCGCGGGCGCCAAATATCGCGGTGAATTTGAAGAGCGGTTGAAAGGCGTGCTTGATGAGGTCAAACAGGCCGAGGGCGATATCATCCTGTTCATCGATGAAATGCATACGCTGGTCGGCGCAGGCAAAGGCGAAGGCGCGATGGACGCGGCCAACCTTATCAAGCCTGCATTGTCGCGTGGCGAGCTGCATTGCATCGGCGCGACCACGCTCGATGAATATCAAAAACATGTCGAAAAAGACCCGGCGCTCCAGCGGCGGTTCCAGCCTGTGTTCGTCGGCGAACCGACGGTCGAGGACACGATCTCGATCCTGCGCGGGCTCAAGGAAAAGTACGAACTGCACCACGGCGTCCGGATTACTGACGGCGCGCTTGTCAGTGCCGCGACGCTGTCGCACCGCTATATTGCCGACCGCTTCCTGCCTGACAAGGCAATCGACCTTATGGACGAGGCCGCCTCTCGGCTTCGCATGGAAGTGGAATCGAAGCCGGAAGAAATCGAAAATCTCGACCGGCGGATTATTCAGCTGAAGATCGAACGCGAAGCACTTGGCAAGGAAACCGACACCGCGTCGAAGGACCGGCTGGCGACGCTCGAAAATGAACTTGCCAATCTGGAACAGCAATCATCCGAGCTGACGCAAAAATGGCAGGCGGAAAAAGAGAAGATTTCCGCCGAAGCGAAGATCATGGAACAGCTCGACGCTGCGCGCATCGAGCTCGATCAGGCGCAACGCGGCGGTGATCTGGCGAAAGCAGGCGAACTGCAATATGGCACGATTCCGGGCCTTGAGAAGCAATTGGCGGATGCTCAGGCGGCCGCAGGCAATGCAATGTTGCGCGAGGAAGTCACGCCGCAGGATATCGCATCGGTCGTCAGCCGCTGGACCGGTATTCCGGTCGACAAGATGCTCGAAGGCGAACGCGACAAGCTTCTGAACATGGAGCAGCTCATCGGTGCCCGCGTCATCGGACAAAAGGATGCTGTCGAGGCTGTTTCCAAGGCCGTCCGCCGGAGCCGCGCTGGCCTGCAAGACCCCAACCGTCCGCTGGGCAGCTTCCTGTTTCTCGGGCCAACGGGCGTCGGCAAGACCGAGCTCACCAAAGCACTCGCGTCGTTCCTTTTCGACGACGACAACGCCATGGTCCGCATCGACATGTCCGAATTCATGGAGAAGCACAGCGTCTCCCGTTTGGTCGGCGCGCCTCCAGGCTATGTCGGCTATGAAGAAGGCGGCGTTCTGACCGAAGCCGTGCGGCGCAGGCCCTATCAGGTCGTGCTGTTCGACGAGGTTGAAAAGGCGCATAGTGATGTGTTCAACATCCTGTTGCAGGTACTTGACGATGGCCGCCTGACCGATGGACAAGGCCGAACCGTAGATTTCTCGAACACCCTCATCATTCTCACGTCGAACTTGGGCAGTCAGTATCTGGCTGGCCTCGACGACGGGCAGGACGTGAAGGAAGTCGAACCGCAGGTTATGGAAATCGTCCGCGGCCATTTCCGCCCCGAGTTTCTCAACCGCTTGGACGAGATCATATTGTTCCATCGCCTTGGCGTTGAGCATATGGCGCCCATCGTCGATATTCAGGTGCAACGCGTGCAGAAGCTTCTGAAGGATCGCAAGATCACGATGGCGCTGTCGGACAAGGCCAAATTGTGGCTTGGCCGTGTTGGCTATGATCCGGTGTACGGCGCGCGGCCATTAAAGCGGGCCATTCAGCGCTATTTGCAAGACCCACTGGCAGATATGCTGCTGCGCGGCGACGTTCCCGATGGCGCAACGGTTAAGGTCGAGGAAGGGGACGGTGAGCTCAAATTGTCGCTCGCCAAATAGCCTGGCCTAACGCGGTGCATCCAATACGGCTTGCAACCAGTCCGGGTTGGGCTGGTCAGGGTCGTAATATTCGAATATCAGATTGATGCGGTCGGTCGCCCCCCGGTTCTCAACCGAATGCACACCCATATTGTTGACCTCGACCGCCTCACCCTCGGGCATGACATATTGCGCGCCCTCGACGTGAAATAGAACCTGATCATTAGTGACAATAGGCACATGGATTTTATGCGGCCATTTTGCAGCCGGATTGGCATCACGGTGCGGCTGGATGACTCCGCCTGCCGCCATCCGCGCCAGCATCACCCGCGGATATATTCCGTTTTCATACCCATAATCGGCGGTTGCGGCCTCCATCACGGGCAGCAGGATTTCTTTCCATTCATCCCATAAGGGCCGGTCATAGCTGTCCCGCCAGTCGCGATAATTCGACACAAAGCGGAACACGATATGGCGGGTTACGTCCAGCGCCTCGAAACGGTTAGGCTTGTCGGCATTTTCGGCATTCCATTGCTCTTCCGTTATGGCCAGCACTGCTTCCTTCAGCGCAACAATGTCCACCTGCCCCAGATGGCGGAAGGTTCGCGTCTTGCGCGGGTTGGGTAGCACCATGACGGCCATCAGAAATCATAACCGAAAAGCTCGAGATCGCGCGCATAAATTTTTGCGACGCCGTCGATCATTTCCTGATCATAATATTCGCGATAGTCGCCCCTCCGTGATCGATTGGCATGGTCCAGCGACGTCGTCGCAATACCCAAACGTTCCATGATGGCATCGTAAGATGCCTGCATCGTTTCAACCTTACCCAATATGTCGGTTTGCAACTCGCCATCGGGACCAGTGAGGAAACTGTGTTGGGGCCGGAAAATGATGTGGTTATGCGGTGGTTGCACAAACAGGAAATGCCGCATCACGCCCTTCGGGTCACGATCAAAGCTCCCCTGTCTGCTGGTCGCGAACGAACAATAGGATATGAACCGGTCAAACGGATTGCGTACGAATGCGAATTTGAGATAGCTGCCGAAAGCCTCCTCACCCAAAAACGGGCGGACCTGCTCGAAACTCAGATGGCCGTGCTTCAACGCGGCCAGTTCGGGAATGGGAAATTCCTTCTCCACGAAAAGCCGTGCCTGCTCTATATCGTCCGGCCCCATGTGCGTCCGCAAAGCCTGCCGCACAGAGTGCGTCCCGGTTTTGGGTACGGCAACAAAAATAAAACGGTGTTTGCGCGAGACGATCATGATCAGGCGTTGGCGGCGTACATGCTACCCGGCGCCAACGCTCTTGCCGGCGCAGCGGGCGTTGCGACCATGAAAATCAGCTCGTTCAGTGTCCGATCAAGCGGCACTGCATTGTGCAGCAATATCCGGTCAGCCCCCACACGTTTCAGGTCGACGCGGATATCTGCAAGCAATTGCTGAAAACGGGGAAGCCCATCTTCCGAGGGTCCATATTGCGCCCATGCCGCTGCCCAAGCGGTAGCGAAGCGATCGAGCGTATCCATAGTCGCGGAAAGCTGCGGTACCTCCGGCGCTTGCCGGACGAGAAAATCGATGTGGCAGCGCACTTCCCATGCCGACATAATTTCCGGTGTGTTGACCCGCTCGTAGGCCAGCGTGTCGATTGGAGTGCTGCCCGGTTCCACAAATTTCAAAGGCAAGTCCCGGCCTTCGGCACGGCGCGTTTCTACCATCATATCCCACAGTTTTTCACCGCCCACGGTATCGAGTACAAGATGCACGCGCTTTTCCGTACCGAGATTGCGTACATTGTGCAGGCAAAAAGAATCGAACGCCCAACACTCTCCGGCTTTCATATGCTCGGTCTGTCCGTCGCACGTGAACTGGACCTTTGGGTTGGTAATGACCGGAATATGTAGCCTTAGATGTGTACGCCAGTAATAACCGACATCGACATGTTCAGGAACGTCAGAAGCTGGTGCCAGTCCCATAAGACGGCTGCGTCCCCAGACTGCCCCCAGATCGGCCATGATCTCCATTATGTAAGGACAGGCCAGCAGGTGCTCAGTCGGAGCCATTGGCCCGGCAAACCCATTTGTAATGACACCACCGGGCGTAATCAGCGGTACGGCATCATTGCCCGCAAGCTTCCCCGGATGCGCTATCCACGCACTGCGCGGCAAAGCCGCCACCTCTGCCGCGAGCGTCTCCGCACAATATTGCCGCGGCAATTTCAGCAGCGGCACATCAAGTTTCATCTTTTATTACCCGTTTCCGGCCAGAGTTTCAGCAGCAACAATTAGTCGCAGCCAGTCTGCGGTCCGCAAATCTTGGCTTGGGGCCGATCAACCAAGTCTCTCAATCCTGCGCGATGTTCTTCCGCCATCCGGTCCCACTGTGCCGCCGTTTTACAGATCTTCGTGGTGAAACGGGTTCCTGTCTTCTTACGGTGCTTGCAGACTAACCGGTCTTCGGATTGAGCACCTTCTCCATCATCTGCATGCACTAATGGGGCATAGGACGTGCTCAAAACTAGGGCCATCACGGGCAGCAGAATACGCATAGCAAACTCCAAATTTATAGGGTTACTTTACGCAAGCCGCACGGGCATTGTCAATAAATGCAAGGCTGCAAGGATAGACTGGTACATCATGGCAAATATGTTCTCGTTGGGGCGCTCGATTGATGTCGCAAGGGTTGCCAATTCATTCAGATCAGATGGTCGGGTAGAGATATTGAACTTTCTCGGAGCAGGCGAAGCGGACATGCTACGCGCGCATTTGCTGGAAAGGGTTGATTGGACGCTGGTCCTCAATGCCGGAGACAAGGTTTACGAGATACCGAGAGTACAATTTGAGCAATTTGATGAAGCGCGTCGCCGTGAGCTGGACCAGCGAGTATTATCAGCCGCCCGCGAAGGGTTTCAGTATCGCTACGAAAGCATCCGCGTGTCAGATGATCGCAGCGATCGACAAAATAGTGGGACCATTCTCGATCAGTTCGTGGAATTTATGTCGTCGCCGCCGGTCCTCGGGCTTTTGTCGGAAATCAGTGATCGAAGTGCGATAAACTTCGCTGATGGTCAGGCGACAGCTTATTCATCGGGGCATTTTCTAACCAGCCACGACGACGACGTAGCCGGCAAGGGACGGCATGCCGCCTATGTCCTAGGCCTAGCTCCCCAATGGCGTGCCGAATGGGGTGGGTTATTGATGTTCCACAATGAGAACGGAAACATTTCCGAAGCCTTCGCCCCTGCAATGGGCGCATTGCGGCTGTTTTCGGTGCCCGCGCTACACAGCGTAAGTTACGTCACACCGATGGCCCCAGAACCGCGCCTTTCTGTAGCCGGATGGTTTAGGACCTGCACGGAGTAGGTCAATCTAGACTATAGCCGTAACGGGTAACCCACGGTTCCAGAATCGGTAGAACCTCGTTCATATATTCGCGATACCGGTGCCAGCGTCCGCTGGCCGAAGAATATATCTTCTCGGTGACCTGGGCATAGCTGGGCGTGCGGATATAGCCTCGGTCAATAGCGGTTTTCTGGGTATCGAGGACTTTTTCTTCCCACGGCAGGCCGAGGAACTCAAATAACGGACGGGCGGATGCCTCCACATTCTCGACCATCGCCTCGTAGCGGATCATGTGAACGTCAAGCGGCAGCACGTCGCGACATTGCTCCCAATAGGCAAATATCCGGTCATAAGTCCGGCTCGCGTTTGGCAAATCCAGAAAACTTGCCATTGCCTCGGTCGGTTTGAAATTCTGCATATAGTTGCTGAGCACAACGTCGCACGGGTGACGCATCGCCAATATGATCTTGGCGTCCGGAAACAGACGGTGGATCAATGGCATGCGGATCATTGACAGCGGGTTTTTGTCAATAACCATCTTGCCTTCGGGCGCAGGCGCTGCCTTTTGCAGCTCTTCGAAATAAAGCGCGCGCAGGTCTGCAATCTGCGTCTCGCCGAGCCTCGCTATATTGTCGAGGTCGCCAACCTTGTGCGAGATTGTTTCAATAATCGGAATTTCTTCAAGCACATGCGTCGCGCTATGACCCATTAATATCGTGTCCATCAACGTCGTGCCGGACCGGGGGAAACCAACAAGAAACACTGGCGACGCAGGCTCTTGGACAGTTTCGGTCTTGGGCCAGCCCGCATGCCAATCGGGCGTCACCTTTGCCGTCATTCCGGCTATTGCCCGCTGATAGGCGCTGCGGTCGACGGTCACGCCCATAGGGCTCTCGGCTTGCGCTCGGTTCATGTCCTCATAAGCGGCATAGGCAGCATGAATATCGCCGACCTTGTCGGCAAGCTGGCCGATGAATTGGTGCAGCGTGGCGGAATGGACAGCACCCGGGCGAACTCCTCGCGCAAGATCGAGCGCACGCTTTTTATCGCCTTTCCGGCTTACCAGCAGCGCATCGAGATAATCTATGTCGTCTCCCTTCAGATTGCGCGCCCGCGCGCTGGCGAGTAGCTTTTCCAAATCGTCAACGCGGTTCGCTTTTTCGAACAATATGCCAAGATTGAGATAACCTGGGGAAAATTCTGGGTCGGCCTGAATGGCGAAGCGGAATGCCCTTTCAGCCTGCAACTGATCGGAAAGGTCGGTAAACGCTATGCCGATGGCGATGAAAATCTTCGGGTCTTTGGGATCGAGCCGCGCGGCCGTGCCGAGTGCCTTCAGGCCAGCAGCCGCATGATCAATGCTAGTTAGGGCGCGGCCTAACTCAAGCAGCGGTGCAGGGTCATTGGGGGCATAGATTGCTGCCTTTTCCAACATCATGCATGCTTCCTGATTGCGATCCATCGAAATCAGCAGCCGGCCAATGTTGGTATGCACCAGCGAAGATGAAGGACTGATCTCTCGAGCGCGATGCAGCGCAATCATCGCGCCGTCGAAATCGCCCATTCCGTGCTTTGCATTCCCTAAATTGTTCCAGCTATCGAAATCATTGGGATGAGCAAGAACGAGATCTTCATATTTCCATATTGCCTCTTGCCCGCGTCCCTGTGATTTTAGGATTTCGGCGCGAAGTCGCTGCAGTTCCGGCGATCCATCTGCGAGCGTTCCCTCACAAAGCGCCGTGGCTTTGTCAAACTGCCCCAGGTCGACATAGGCCTTTGCCAGATTAAGTCGGTTGTCGACGCTGTCACCACCGCTAGCGATTGCCTTGCGAAGAAATGCGGTGCCTTTTTCCAGGTCCCCGCTCTGGCAGCAGACCACGCCAAGAAACTGCAAAATCGATGGATTATTGGGCTGAAAGCGGAGAGCTGCTTCGCCTTTGGAACGTGCGCCCTTTAGGTCGCCCTGCGAATAAGCCGCCATTGCAGCGTTCATTTGTTGGGTATTGCCGTTCATGTGCGCCCGATACAAAAGAAAAGGGCGAGGCACCAGCCCCGCCCTTTCCAACATGCTTTATGCGATGCTTAGAACTTCAGACGAACCGACGCATAAGCGCGGCGACCAAGCACGTCGTATGTCGACGGATCAGTACCCGACTGCACGTTCGGTGCATATTGCGGCGGCTTCTTGTCGAACGCGTTGTTCAAACCGATACGGAAGGTCAGCGCTTCGACTTCGGCTTGCAACGCAAAATCGAAGTAGAAGATCTTGCCAGGTCCGGTGAAGGTTTCACCGATATACTGACGCGAAGCGCGGTTTTCCATTTTATCAATGAAGCGGACACGAGTGTGGAAGCTCAGATTCTCATCAAAGTTAAGTCCGGCGTTCAACGTTGCCTTCCAGCGTGGGAAGCTGGTTCCGAGCCCTGCTCCGAAGTAAGATGCAGTGCCCGCATAGTCCGTTTTCAAGCCACCCAAACCAACATTCACGAAGTCAATCAAATAGCTGACCGAGAGATTGAGGTTCAATGCAGATGTTTCTGAGATGAACGAGGTAGGCAGACGATAGCCCAATTGGGCATCGATACCCGATGTCTTGATCGATCCAAGGTTTGCACCTTGGAAATAGCCATTGGCATCACCACCCAGCGAAGCTGGCAGGTAAATACCCGTGATGGCGTCACCCGAACGGGCGATACCAGCACAATATGGGCTGTTCGGATCAAGGCCCGCGTTGATGTCATTGTAACCATAGCAGGAAGCGATGATCTCGTTAACGTCTGGGCTGAAGATCGTGTCGGTGATCTTGATGTTGTAATAATCAACCGACCCTGTGAAGCCTGCAGCATTGAACACCGCACCCAAGGTAAACGTATCGGACTTTTCAGGCTTCAGGTCTGGGTTACCCGTGACCGTAATGAATGCCTGTGCACCCGGTGTAGCAACAAAGGTGTTGAGTGTACCTGCACCGACACCGCGACCTGCACCGCCAAATGCACCGTTACGGCAGATATTTGCCGCAGCAGCACCACCGGTCGTGCGGAAGTTTGAGGTAACCGAGCATGGATCGAAGATCTGCGGGAAGCTGCCGCCGCCCGAGAACAACTCACCAAAGTTTGGCGCACGAACCGAATGCTGATAACTTGCACGCAAGCGAACCGCATCGATAGGTGACCACGACACGGTGCCGCCATAGGCCCAATCGCTGGAAGGCGAACCATCGACACCATTGGCAATGTCATTGAAATCGCTCTTCGAATGACGCGCAGTCAGCGAGACTTCCAGATTGTCCATGATCGGAGCACGCAGTTCGCCGAAGAAATCGAGGAAGCTGTTAGTGCCAAGGTCCGGCGTACCAGTGTTGAAACCGGCAATCGGGCCGAACAATGCGCCAGGATCGAACTCGTAACGGAATCTCCGCGATTCAGCACCAAGCACAATGCCGAGCGGGCCGCCTGGCAGTTCGGTTAGCTCACCTGTGACATAGGCTTGCGCAATTTTCTGAGTGAAGCTTGTCTGGGTCCGGCCAACTTCATCAACGAAGTCAACGCATGCTTGCGACAGCGGCTGAATACCGAAAGGATTAAATCCACCCGCGCAAAGGCTGGCACCGCCATCTGGAGCCTCAAGGAGGCGCTGGACCTGCTGCACGTTCACGTTACCCGCAGCCGTCGTGTCGATGGTGGTCTTGCCCCAGCTGTAATAAGCTTCATAGCGCCAGCCCGGAGCGATTTCGCCGCGCAAACCAGCAAGAGCCTGAAGCACTTCATTCTCGTTGGTCGACTCGCGTAGACCGGTACCAAGGAAACGGTAACCGATACGAATGCCTTCAGCTGCCCCAGTGCCGGAAAGCAATGGGTCATTACCAGTACGCGTGTTCAGAAGCGTGCGGAGGTCGGTCGAAACAAACGGGTTTGTTACCGGCACAACGAAGCCAGTGATGCGCTGACCCACTTCAACCAATGGCGAACGGGCATTCAAGCCCGATGCCGTTGAAAGGGTATTCACGATACCAGTACTGACCGGCGTAGGAGCCAGTGCAGTCGACGAGGTGTATTCGGTGAAACCACCCTGGACAAAAAAGTCGAATGATGGGTTGATTTCATAGTTGCCCTGCAAAAACGCAGACTTGCGCTCCAGCGGTAACACCAGCAGGTTGATGATGTCGAAGTTGTAGCTGTAGAAATCCGGGAAGAAGTTCAAGTTCGGATTTGCAGCCGAATCGAGCGAGTACCGGAAGTTGGCGACGTCAACTGGACTGTTGAAGGTGCCGCGACCGTAGAGCGTACCATCGGAGTTGAAGCCCAACTGCGTGATGCGCGGGATTTGCGCCGCGGCAACACCGTAGGTCGCAAACAACGCATCAACCGAAGCCTGAGTAATCGGGTTGGTGCCGCTGTTAACAAAAGTACCGGTTGGGAAAGAACCGGTGGTCGATGTCGCCTGTGACGCGAATTCGCGCTGACCCTTGATCAGTGCTTGGCGCTTCGAATATTCAGCAGCGAAAGCAATGTTGCCTTTACCGTCGGCAAAGTTGCCGCCGATTACACCGCTGATTTGATATTCACGGGAGTCGGTTTCAGGAATGGTGTTCGTGTAAGTCGCACGCAGGTCGACGCCTTCAAAATCATCCTTCAGGATCATGTTGACGACACCCGCGATAGCGTCGGCACCATAAGCGGCGCCAGCACCGCCGGTGACGACTTCGATACGCTCGATGAGGCCTTGCGGGATGGTGTTAAGGTCGACGGTCTGGTTTGAAGCCGACACCATCGGGCGACGGCCATTGATCAGGACGAGGTTACGGTTGGAACCGAGACCACGAAGGTCGATGTTCGACTGACCGCCATTACCCGGGTTATTCGACGTCGAAGTGCCGGCTGGGTTAACGCCAGGCAGCGTGTTCAGATAGGTGTCAAGCGTGATATCGGCGTTCTCGGTGGTCTGCTCACCGGTTACAACAGCAACGGGGCTGCTCGAATCGAGATTTGGACGCGCAATGCGCGAGCCGGTAACGACGATAGATTCGCTGCTCTCTTCATCAGCAGCCTCATCCTGAGCGAATGATGGCGTTGAGAGTAACGCAAGACCGAGCGCGAGCGGCGCGGCTGTGTATTTGAAATTGCTTGTACGTGCTTTTTTCACAGTAAAGCCCCTTTGATAGACGGTTGCGAACGGCGCAGCAGCGGCACCCGCAATCCAGTGAAACTCCCCAGTACGTCTGCCAATTTCGTGCGCACAAGGCGTGCGAAACCGAGCATTGTCCCTCCGGGTTGAGGCTGTACTGGCTGAAACGCGTGCTTTGCGCAAGAAAATGCACGGTTTTGACAATAATATTTCAGCTATGTCGCTTTTATGCCACAGTAGCGGTTCGCGGGTACTCAGGTGAATTCTGGCGTCCAAATTCGTTCATGACAGTGACAGCTGGCTCAGTTAAGAGAGCGCATATTCTTTTGGAGCTTAGACATTTTGATGTTTGCTAATTTGACTTTATTCCGCCGACTTGTGGCCTTTATGGCGCTAGCTATTCCGGCGCTCGGTTGGTCGGCATCCGGTCATGCCCAAGAAGCCACGGCGAGCGCGCCGACAGTGTCACCAGCGCCAGACCCCGCAAATATGCTGGTGCTTGACCTTTCGACTGGGGGCCGCGTGACAATACAGATGTTCCCGACGCTGGCTCCTGCACATGTTGATCGGATAAAGACGCTCACCCGGCAGGGCTTTTACAATGGTGTGGTTTTCCATCGGGTAATTGACGGCTTCATGGCGCAAACCGGAGATCCTAAAGGCACAGGTCAGGGCGGATCCGAATTGCCCGACCTGAAAGCCGAATTCAACAAAACGCCGCATTTGCGCGGCACGGTGTCGATGGCACGCACCAACGAACCCGATACCGCGAACAGCCAGTTCTTTATCTGCTTCCAGCCGCGGTTCAGTCTCGATAATAAATATACCGTGTTCGGCCGGGTGACGTCGGGCATGCAATATGTCGATGCCATAGAACGCGGCGAACCGCCTGCAAATCCTAGCAAAGTTCTGCAGGCATCGATTGCTGCGGATAATGTCCCGCCGCCCGCCTTTGCCCCGCCATTTGCACCTGCACCAAACGCAGAAGCGCCGATCACGGTCGACCAGCTCAGCGGAAGCTGAGCGCGCGCCCACACCGCCATGCGCGTAGATTTGTTTGACTTTGACCTGCCCCCGGGCCGGATAGCGCTGCGTCCGGTAAGTCCACGCGATTCAGCGAGGATGTTGTGCGTTTCGAGTGACGAGCTTGTTGACCGCCATGTGGGTGATCTGCCGCAGCTGTTGCGCAAAGGCGATTGCCTCATTTTCAACGACACCCGCGTTATTCCTGCGCAGCTTGAGGGTCGCCGGGGCGATGCAAAGATCGGCGCAACGCTCCACAAACGCATCGATCTGCGTCGCTGGCAGGCCTTTATTCGTAATGCAAAACGGCTACGTGTGGGCGAGCAGGTCGATTTTGGCAAAGGCGTGACTGCCATTGCAGAAACCCGGCATAACGATGGCAGCTTCAATTTGTTTTTTGAAGGCGAAGAGCCGGTCGAAGCCTTGCTTGAGCGCGCAGGCACCATGCCGCTACCACCCTATATTGCGGGCAAGCGAGCAACTGATGCGCAAGACCGTAACGATTACCAGACGATGTTTGCCCAGAAGGATGGGGCTGTTGCAGCGCCCACTGCCTCGCTGCATTTCACGCCCGAATTGATGAAGGCGATTGGAGACGCGGGCATCGAAACCGCGACGTTGACCTTACATGTCGGCGCCGGAACTTTTTTGCCGGTAAAAGCGGACGACACCACTGACCATAAGATGCACAGCGAATGGGGACGGATTGATCCTGCTACAGCCAATCGTCTGAACGCTATCAGGGCCGCAGGAGACCGACTAATCGCGGTGGGCACAACCTCACTTCGGCTGATCGAAAGTGCGGCGGACGACCATGGCAATATCCAGCCGTTCGAAGGCGACACCGATATTTTTATCACCCCGGGCTACCGATTCAAGGCAATAGGTGGCCTGATGACAAATTTCCATTTGCCAAAGAGCACACTCTTCATGCTGGTGAGCGCGCTAATGGGTCGCGAGACAATGCAGGCTGCCTATGCTCACGCAATCGCCAACGATTATCGCTTTTACTCTTACGGGGACTCCAGCCTCTTGCTCCCATAAGCGAGAAAGGCCTCCAAGTGACTTTCCTTAGCGCCATGGGCTGACGGAATTGATCGCGCCAGCTTCGCGACACGTGCCAACCACTTCGGCATTTTGGCGTCAGCCTTGCCCTTGCGAACTGGGGCAAAAATCTCGAACCGAGCGGGCTTGAAACCGCAGAAGTCGAAAATTTGGCTTCTCCAGCGATGGACAATCGCGTTGTGATAGACAAAACGCATGAAAAGCGAAGGCGTATCCGTAGTGACCAAAGCGTCGGCCGAACGACCGCCGAGCAACCGGTCCCACCGCTCGCCCTTTTCCCGATATCGAAATGCAAAATGTGGCACGAGCACGCGATCGATGAAACCTTTGAGCAGCGCCGGTTCGGCGCCCCACCACATGGGAAAAGCAAAAACCACATGGTCACACGCGTCGATCAACCGGGCAGCTTCAACAAGTTCTGGTTCCCATTCCTGCCGTACAGCATAGCCTTTTTTCAGGATGGGATCGAACGCAATATCCCGGATAGCGACGCGATCTATTGTGGCGTCTGATGGGCAATTTGCGGCATAATGATTGAGAAGATGCGCAGATAGCCTGCCCGCATCAGGATGTCCGTCAATCAGCAATATCCGCACGCTCAATGCCCCTTCAGTTCATCTCCGGTTAGCCGAACAATGTGCAGCACATTGGTGGAACCCGGGGTTCCGAACGGCACACCCGCCATGATGATGATCCGCCCGCCAGCCTGCCCCAAATGATAGCGCAGCGCCATCCGCTTGCCCTTTGCGACCATTTCCTCAAACGAGCCGATATCCCTCGTACGAACGGCAAAGGCTCCCCAAAGCAGCCCGAGACGGCGAGCCGTTTCCATGCTTGCGGTCAAGACCAGGAGCGGCACCGAGGGGCGCTCGCGGGAAATACGGCGCGCAGTCGAACCAGATGAAGTGAAACAGACGATGGCGCTGGTGTCGACGGTATCGGCAATCCGTCCGCTCGCCTCGGCCAGCGCATCGGCGGTGGTGGCATCGGCGGGAGTTTCGGTGAAGTGGATTCGCTTGAAGAAATCGGGGTCGCTTTCGACCTCTTGTGCAATCCGGTCCATGATCGACACCGCCTCAATCGGCCAAGCTCCGGCTGCGGTTTCAGCCGACAGCATCACCGCATCGGCACCGTCGTAAATCGCGGTTGCCACGTCTGAAACTTCGGCGCGCGTCGGCGATGGCGAGGTAATCATCGATTCAAGCATCTGCGTGGCGACCACCACCGGCTTGCCCATTCGCCGGGCGGTCGAAACGATCTTCTTTTGCAGCGGCGGCACCTGTTCGGGTGGCAGTTCGACACCAAGGTCGCCGCGCGCGACCATTACGCCGTCGGCCAGTTCAAGTATCTCTTCCAGCCGCCCGATAGCCGCAGGTTTCTCGATCTTGGCCAGCAAAGCCGCTTTGTTGCCGATGAGTTTCTTGCCTTCGGCGACATCTTCGGGTCGCTGAACAAAGGACATCGCGATCCAGTCAACGCCCTGTTTGAGCGCGAAGGCAAGGTCCGAACGGTCTTTTTCAGTTAGCGCGGCAATCGGCACGACCACATCGGGGACATTCAATCCCTTGCGATCAGACAGCATCCCGCCAACCTCCACTCTCGTATTGATGTGGTCGGGACCAATCTCGGTCACACGAAGGACAAGTTTCCCGTCGTCGAGAAGCAGCCGGGCATTGATTTCCAGCGCTGCGAATATTTCCGGGTGGGGGAGAAAGACTCGGTGGGCGTCGCCCGGCTTCTTGTCAGTATCGAGCCGGAAATTTGCGCCGGTTTTGAGCTCGACCTTACCAGCAGAAAAAGTCCCGACACGCAGCTTGGGACCTTGCAGATCGACCAAAATCGTCGTCGGACGGTTGTAAGCCTTTTCCAGCGCACGGATATTGGCGATCAGCTGCACCTTGTCCGCCTGTTCGCCGTGACTCATGTTGACGCGAAAGGCATCGGCGCCTGCGCGAAAGAGCTTCTCGATCATTTCTGGCGTGTCGCTTGCCGGGCCTAATGTGGCGAGGATTCGGACCTTGCGCATGCGCGGCTTGTGATATTGCATTTGGAAAGGCTCCGCTCTCTGGATTTTGTCGCTTGCGCTCTCCATAACGATGCAGACCGGTAACCGAAAGGGCGCATAGCTATGCACAATGACAAACAGATTTCAGACGCAGCAGCCGCAGCCGCTTTCCGCCGCTTGGTCGCGCATTTGCAGCACCGGCACGACGCCGAGAATATCGACCTGATGGGCCTCGCCGGATTTTGCCGCAATTGCCTTGCCGATTGGGTGGTGGAGGTTCAACCCGAATTGACCAAAGACGAAGCCCGCAAACTCATCCACGGGATGCCTGCCGCCGAATGGAAAGCGAAATATCAGAGCGAGGCAACGCCCGAACAATTGCAGCGCATGAAAGAAAGCGTGGCGAAGAATAAAGCGCACGGCTAAGCCCCGACGCTGGAGATAGACAGGGGAGTGTCGAACATGCGCACATTATTAACAGCGGCTCTATTGCTGGCCAGCACGCCGCTGGCGGCGCAATCTGTAAGCACGACATATATTCATGCAGGACAATTGCTCGATCAACCGGGCAAGGCAGCACGCGGGGCGTCGACCATTATCATTCGCGACGGCAAGGTGGCCGAAGTGCGCGACGGATTTGCACCACCGGAAGACGGTGCGCGGCTGGTCGACTTGAAGTCGCTATTCGTCCTTCCCGGGCTAATCGACATGCACGTCCATATTTCGAGCGACGATAATCTGCTGCGCAGCCGCCTCGAAGGGCCGGGCCGCGACGTCGAAGATGTCTTTGTCATTGCGCAAAATAACGCCCGGCTGACGCTGGAGGCAGGGTTCACGACCGTTCGCGATCTGGGCGGCGAAGGGCGCGCGACGGCTACCCTTCGCGATGCCGTCAACAATGGCGTGATCGTCGGCCCGACTGTCATTCCAGCGGGCACAATGGTATCGGTTACCGGCGGCCATGGCGGCGTTAACGGCCTCAATCGGGCCTACGCCCGCGCGGTCGCGGCAGAGCGGACCAATGTGTGTGACGGCCCCGATGGCTGCGCCAGCGCCGTACGCGCGCAGATTTCGATCGGTGCCGAAGTTATCAAATTCGCTGCCACCGGCGGCGTGCGCTCCAATGTAGCCGGCGGGCTCGGCAAGCAAATGACCGACGCCGAGATGAAGGCGATTGTCGATACCGGCCACAGCTTTGGCCGCAAAGTGACCGCGCACGCGCATGGCAAAGAAGGCATCGATGCCGCTTTGCGTGCGGGGGTCGACAGTATCGAGCATGGCAGCTTTATCGACGATGAAACGGTAAAATTGTTCAAGGCAGAGAACGCCGCGCTCGTACCGACTGCGGTCGCTCCGATTGCAGCGCTGGCACAGGCACGGCGGGGAGATGCGCCGGGGCCGCAACTCGCCAAGGCAGAGGAAGCCGCTGCCGCGCACGCCAACAGCATAATGCGCGCGGTAAAGGGCGGGGTCCGCATCCTGTTCGGCACCGACAGCGGCGTTGCCCCCCACGGTCAGAATGCCAAGGAATTTGCGCTGATGGTCAAAGCCGGGATGACTCCGGCACAGGCCATCAAATCCGCCACGATCGACAATGCTGCCGAGCTGGACCGCCCGATTGGCGCGATCCTGCCCGGCCGTGATGCAGATATCATCGCCGTGGCCGCCGACCCGCTTGCCGATGTAACCGCCCTTGAAAAGGTCGATTTCGTTATGCGCCGCGGTGTAGTGCACAAGCTCGGCGGGAAGCGACAGGCGTTTCCACCCGAATAATCGGAGATTGGCAAACAGGGGCATGGTCAACCGCAAGCGCTGCGGCTAATCGCTGCCTTGATTGATTCGGGGCTGCCGATGCCATTGGCTGCTCCACCCATATAACAGGAGAATATCATGGCCGAAGGCAATGTCGCCGCCGATCAACTGCGTCTTTTCATCGAGCGCATCGAGCGTCTGGAAGAAGAGAAAAAGGGCATCGCCGACGATATTCGCGATGTATATTCGGAAGCCAAGAGCCAAGGTTATGATGCAAAAATCATGCGCCAGATCGTCCGTTTGCGCAAGATGAGCCAAGATGACCGTCAGGAGATGGAAGCGATTTTGGATACTTACAAATCGGCACTTGGTCTGGCATAATATTGCCGGAAAAGGAGAGCATTATGTTGATGACCACCACCACTGCCGTCGAAGGCCAACCCGTCCGCGAATATCTTGGCGTTGTTACCGGTGAATGCATTGTCGGCGCGAATATTTTCAAGGATTTATTTGCGGGTATCCGCGATATCGTCGGCGGCCGCGCCGGTGCTTACGAGAACTCGTTACGCGATGCGCGCCAGACTGCGCTCGCTGAACTTGCCGAAGAAGCCCGCCAATTGGGCGCGAACGGCGTCATCGGCATCGATCTTGATTACGAAGTACTGGGCAAGGAAGGCTCGATGCTGATGGTCACGGCGAGCGGTACGGCGGTGAAACTAGGGTAAAGCAGACCGCTTGCCGAAGTGCGCTTCCCTGATGTATGGGCGCGCCTTCCGTTTCAGCTTGAGAGAAGAAAAGAGCCATGGCAGGCCATAGTAAATTCAAGAATATCCAGCACCGTAAAGGCGCGCAGGACAAGAAGCGTTCGGCGCAGTTTTCCAAGCTGTCCCGCGAAATCACAGTGGCCGCAAAAATGGGCATGCCCGATGTCGATATGAACCCGCGGCTTCGGCTCGCGGTCAATGCCGCCAAGGCGCAGTCGATGCCGAAGGATAATATCCAACGCGCCATCGACAAGGCAAGCGGCGGCGATGCCGAAAATTACGATGAAATGCGCTATGAAGGCTATGGCCCGGGCGGCGTTGCTATCATCGTCGAGGCGCTGACCGACAACCGTAACCGCACCGCGACCAATGTGCGCACCGCTTTTTCGAAAAATGGCGGCAATCTGGGCGCTTCGGGCGCGGTGAGCCACGGGTTCGACCGCATGGGCCTGATTACTTATCCGGCCAGCGTCGGTGATGCCGACAGCGTGTTTGAAGCCGCACTCGAAGCGGGCGCCGAGGACGTGGAATCGGGTGAAGACGAACACGAAATCTGGACCAGCATGGATGCACTGCACGAGGTCGCCAAGGCGCTCGAAGCATCATTGGGCGAAGCAGAAAGCGCCAAGCTCGCGTGGAAGCCGCAGTTACTGGTCGAGGTTGATGAAGCCAACGCCGCAACATTGCTGAAAATGATCGACGCGCTCGAAGAGGATGATGACGTCCAGACCGTCTGGGGCAATTACGACGTTTCCGACGAGGTCATGGCGAAGCTCGGATGATAATTCTCGGGCTTGATCCCGGACTTGGTACCACCGGCTGGGGTGTGATCCGCAAGGAAGGCAACCGCCTGAGCCATATTGACAATGGCGAGATTGAGACCGACGCAAAATTGCCGTTGGCCAACCGGTTGCTGTTGATCGATGCGAAACTGAGCGCGGTAATTGACGAATTCCGTCCCGACACGGTCGCGGTCGAGGAAGTCTTCGTGAACAAAAACCCGCAATCGACGCTGAAGCTTGGTCAAGCACGCGGCGTGGTTTTGCTGGGCGCTGCCAAGGCCCGGGTTATCGTCACTGAATATGCCGCGCGGCTGGTCAAGAAATCGGTCGTTGGCACGGGCAAGGCCGACAAGGAACAGATTCAGGCGATGCTGCGGATATTGCTGCCGGGGCTGAAATTAGCAGGCCCCGATGCCGCCGATGCATTGGCTGTGGCCATTACGCACGCGCATCATATGCGGGCTTAGTTCGCCTCTTGTTCTCTTTTTCTTGCCCTTGAGTCTACGCCGCGCTAACCGTCGCAAATGAAGGGGCGGACATGATCGCAAAGCTTTACGGCCGCATTGACGAAACCGGCGCCGACCATCTGGTAATCGACGTCAGCGGCGTCGGCTATCTGGTGCAGGCAAGCGCGCGGACATTGGCGGCATTGGGCAAGACAGACGATTTCGCCACCGTGTTCACCGAAATGCAGGTCAGCGAAAACGACATGCGCCTGATCGGCTTTGCCACCAAAGAGGAACGCGACTGGTTCCGCCTGCTAACCGGCGTGCAGGGCGTCGGCGGCAAGGTCGGGTTGGCGATACTCTCCGCGATTGAACCGGCAGACCTAGCCCTCGCCATCGGCAGCGGCGACGCGGCGATGGTCGCGCGCGCAAACGGCGTCGGGCCAAAACTTGCGAGCCGGATCGTCAACGAACTGAAAGACAAAGTTGGCGCGCTGGCCGGCATCGGCGGTGGCGCGAAGCTCACGGCGGCAGCCAGCGGCAGCCACGCCAGCGACGCAATGTCTGCGCTCGCCAATCTGGGCTTCAAACCCGGGGAGGCGGGAAGCGCGGTGGCGCAAGCGGTCGAGGAACTCGGGCCGGATGCGACTTTGGATGCATTGGTGCGTCTGGCGTTGAAGAGGGCGGCGAAGTGACAGCTGCCATTCCAGAGCCGATAGAAGTCGATTTGAACAAGTTGGTCGGCGAATATCAAACATTCATCGTGGAGATATTTCGGCGACTGGATGCTGTTTCAGAATCGATGGCTGAATTGTTGAGCGACCCTTTACATGCAAATGCATGGCAGAATGCCGACTTTTGTTGGCTCCAGATTCGGAAGATTTGCGAGTATCTGGCATTGGGGATTGTTCTAGCTCATCATAGAGACGGAGACGGTGTTGAAGACTTAACGAAATGGCGCCCGAGAGACCTGTTAGCTGAAGCAAATAAACTTAGTGACCACCCCACACCAACTCCGATCGCTTTGGAAAAAAATGAAAATGGCAACCAAATCATGCCACTTTCCAAGCCGGTTCAAGGCAAAGCCCTCTCAGCAATTTATGGCAAGTGTAGCGAGCTGCTACATGTCGGAAGCTTAGACAGGATTCTCAAAGACCAAATGCCTGCCTACGATATCGGGCAGCTTCAAAACTGGGTTCAGGGCTTCAACGCCTTACTCAGAAATCATGTGTTGCTTTTACCAAAGGTAAAACGGGCTATTTTGTGCGTTCACGAAAATGGCAATTTGTCAGTGACATTGCTGGGTGGAAATGGGGAAGCAACATTCAATATGAATGATCTTCCCGATTGCGGATTACTAGCATGATAAACAACCGCACCGCCACCTGCCGCTGCGGCCAGCTTTCCGCCACTTGCACCGGCGAGCCGGTCCGCGTCTCGGTCTGCCATTGCTATGACTGCCAGAAACGCAGCGGGTCGGCTTTTGCGGTGCAGGCGCGGTTTCCGTCCGACGCCGTCACAATTAGCGGTCAACACAAACTCTACAGCCATGTCGGCGACAGCGGCAACACCGCCGATTTCCATTTCTGCCCGATATGTGGTGGCACGCTGTGGTATCACGCCCTGCCCGACCGCGCGCTTTACGCCATCCCCGTCGGCGCGTTCGCGGACAAGGACTTCCCCACGCCTACACACACCGTCTATGTGGACCGCAAGCATGACTGGGTAACCATCAGCGACGATGTGATCGAATATCGTGATTAGGGATTTGGTATGAGCTTTTCGGTGGTCTGGGAATTTCACGTGCCCGAAGCCAATCGGCCGGCGTTCGAGCGCGCTTATGGCAGCGAGGGGCCGTGGGTTGATCTTTTTGCGGAGGCAGACGGCTTCCTTGGCACGTGGTTGCTGCGTGACAAGGAACATCCGGGCAAATATCTGAGCCACGACCGGTGGCAGAGCCGCGAGGCGTATGAGGAATTCAAACGCTGCTTTGCCCAGCGTTATCAAACAATGGATGATGAAATGGATGGCCTCGCCACGCGCGAAAATTATGTCGGCACGTTTGACGAGGTGACCGGTTGAGCGACGACGACCGCCTGACTACGCCGGACAAGCGGCCCGAGGACGTCGACGCCGCTCTGCGTCCGAAAACGCTTGCCGAATTTATCGGACAGGCGGCGGCGCGCGATAATCTTCGCGTATTTATCGAGGCCGCAAAGGGCCGCGGGCAGCCGCTGGACCATGTGCTTTTCTTTGGCCCGCCGGGGCTGGGCAAGACCACGCTGGCGCAGATTGTTGCCAAGGAAATGGGCGTCGGTTTTCGCGCCACCTCCGGCCCGGTCATCGCCAAATCGGGTGATCTTGCGGCGTTGCTCACCAATCTTGAGGACGGCGACGTCCTGTTCATTGACGAAATCCACCGGCTAAGCCCCGTGGTCGAGGAGATCCTCTACCCCGCAATGGAGGATCGCGCACTCGATATCATGATCGGCGAAGGTCCATCGGCGCGTTCGGTGCGGATCGATTTGCCTGCATTTACTTTGGTCGGCGCGACGACGCGGCAGGGGTTATTGACCACCCCCTTGCGCGACCGGTTCGGCATTCCGGTGCGGCTCAATTTCTATACGCATACCGAACTCGAACTCGTCGTCACCCGCGCCGCGCGATTGCTCGACCTTGGCATAGCGCCCGACGGCGCAAACGAGATCGCCAAACGTGCACGTGGTACCCCGCGCATTGCCGGACGTCTGTTACGCCGCGTGCGCGACTTCGCCAATGTCGCAGGCGAACCCACCGTCACCGCCAAGATCGCCGATGCCGCTCTCAACCGGTTGGAGGTCGACGCGCTCGGCCTTGATGCGATGGACCGGCGTTACCTGCACATGATCGCCGACATCTATCGCGGCGGCCCGGTCGGGGTCGAGGCGCTCGCCGCTGGCTTGTCCGAGCCGCGCGACACGATCGAGGATGTGGTCGAGCCTTATTTGCTCCAATTGGGCCTCATCGCTCGCACCGCACGCGGCCGCTGCCTTAATGCGCCAGGGTGGAAACATCTCGGACTCAACCCGCCAGCGGGGTCGCAGGACGGACTGTTCGACAAATAGCTGCGACGAACCGAGTTTTTATTCGCGGTGCCCCCTTCCCGCCGGACTCTACAACGGTTAAGCATTCGGTCAATGCCAGTCCCCGCCCCCTATCAAGGCCATTTCGACGGCACGCGGCATATGTTCGCGGTGCGTGTCTATTTCGAGGACACCGATTTTTCAGGCGTCGTCTATCACGCCCGCTATCTGCATTTCATGGAGCGCGCGCGGTCGGATATGCTGGCGCGCGTCGGCATCGACCAACGCGTGGTGCATGACGAAGGCCAAGGCGCTTATGCTGTCACCGAAATGAACATCAAATATCGCCGCCCAGCAAAATTCGACGATGCGCTTGTCGTGATTAGCACTGTCGAGGCAGTCCGTGCCGCCAGTTGCGATATTCATCAAACAGTCATGCGCGGCGGCGAAATACTGACCGATGCGCAGGTCACCGCAGCTTTTGTTTCCCCTGACGGCAAGCCGCGCCGACAGCCCGCGCATTGGGTTGCGGCATTCCAGCCGATCATAAACCGACACACAGAATAGGACGTACATGAACCTGCTGATTGCAACTCAGGGTGTGAGTTTTTCCCCGTTGGAGCTATTCCTTCAAGCCGACCTCGTGGTCAAGGCGGTCATCATCGGCCTTGCGCTTGCCAGCATCTGGGCGTGGACGATCATTTTCAGCTTCATGCTCAAAATGTCGAAGGTAAATCGCGAGAGCGAGCGTTTCGAACGCGATTTCTGGGCAAGCAGCGACATTGACGGCTTTTTTGGCTCGCACGGTAAAAGCGAGCTACCTGTGGCAAAGGTATTTTCGGCAGGCGTGGCCGAATGGCGGCGCTCGACCAATGGCAAGAGCATCGACCGCGCAGGCACGCGCGAACGGTTGGCGACGGCGATGGACGCGACGATTGCGGCGGAAACCGACAAGCTCGCCAACCGGCTCAATTTCCTCGCCACCACCGGATCGGTTGCACCATTTGTCGGGTTGTTCGGCACCGTCTGGGGCATCATGCGCAGTTTCTCCGCGATTGCCGCCGAGCAGAATTCTTCGCTCGCCGTGGTCGCACCGGGCATTGCCGAGGCTTTATTCGCGACAGCAATTGGCCTGTTTGCGGCGATCCCTGCCGTCATCGCCTATAATCGCTTCTCGCACCGGTTGAACCAGTATGAAGCGCGCATGGGACGTTTTGCCGACGGGTTTCACGGGACGCTAAGCCGCGAACTGGAGCGGGAAGCTTAACCGTGGCGATGAACATATCCTCCGGCGGCAGACGCCAACGTGGTCGCGGGTCGCGGCGTGCACCGATGGCCGAAATCAACGTCACGCCATTGGTCGACGTTATGCTGGTGCTGCTTATCATCTTCATGGTGACCGCGCCTTTACTGGTGACGGGCGTGCCAGTCGAACTCCCCGAAAGCCGCGCCAATGCGATTGACCAAAAGGACGAGCCGGTCGAAATCGCCATCGACAAGGAAGGCGCGACATTTATCGACGGCACTGAAGTCCCGCCATCCGAGTTGGCAGCACGCCTTGAAGAGCTGGCTGTATCCCAGGACGCCACCAATCCCCGCCAGATCATGCTGCGCGGCGACACATCGATCAGCTACGGTCAGATGATGCGCGTTATGGGCGAATTGAACCGTGCTGGGCTAAACAGCGTCAGCCTGGTCACCACAGGTTCAGGGAACGAAAACTAACCCAATGGCGATGGACCGGACCGAAAAACTGGGAATGGGCGCTGCGGTCGGTGGCCATGTCGTCCTGCTGGGCGCGATGGCTGCCGGGCTTTTTCTGTCGAATGAGCCTGTGAAAAAGCCCGAAGCCATATCGGTTTCCCTCGTCGGCGAGATTGCCGAGGTTTCGACTGCACCCGATGCCATTCAGGAAGAATCTGCGCCGCCTGCCGCTGCTGAAGCCGAACCGGCAGAGCCGCCGCCTGCGCCAGTAATGCAAATTGAAAAACCGGTGGAAAAGCCTCAAGCAAAACCGACCGAGAAACCCGTAAAGCGCGATGTCCTCCCGCCTGCAAAAACCGCGGTCAAGAAAGTCCCTGTTAAACAACCGCCGGCAAAAGTTGCCGCAGCCGCGACCAAGAGCGGTAAAGGCACTACCCCCGCCAAACCGGGGGGCTTTAGCAAAAGCTTTGAAGATTCGATCAACAATGTCGGCAAAGCCCCCGGCGCTGGCAAGGCCGTTGGAACTCCAGCCGCCAAGAGCGGCGCTGAAGTGAAGCGTTCGGTCAGCGCTTCGCTCGCCTCACAAATCCGCAGCCGCGTTCGCGCCTGTGCGCCTTCGGGGGTCGAGATCAACCAGATCGAAACGTTCGTGACCCTAAGCCTCGAACCATCGGGCCGTCTGACCAATGTGCAGTTCAACAAGCAGACCGGCGTCAACGACAGCAACCGTCCGCAGGCCGACCCGCTGAAGCAGTGTATCCTGCAATCGGTTCGCGCCGCATCGCCGTTTAGCGGGCTGGACCCCGAATATCATGATATATGGAAGAACCACGCGCTACGTTTGCGTGCGACCGGATAAGGAATGAAAGCCATGAAGCCACAAACCCTCGCCGGAAAAATTATCGCGTTGCTTGCGCTATTGCTGATGCCGCTTGCGGCGCACGCGCAAACTGCAACTCCGGCTGCACCTGCCGAGGATGAACCCGAACTGGTCGAATTCGACACCGCCAAGACGCGGTCGATTGCTGTCCCGGCGCTAGTCGCCCCAGCTCCTGCTGATACTGCCGCCGGTAACACCACCGCCTTGGGTCGCCAGATTGCTGAAGTCATTTCCTCGGACCTTCGCGCATCGGGCGTATTCGAAACCAGCGGCCCCAATGGCTTGCGCGCGATTACGCTTGCCGAGGTCACCACACCGCAGTTCGATTACTGGCGCGGCCGCAATGTGGAGCAACTGGTTGAGGGCTTTGTTCGCGTCGGCGGCGACGGCAATCTGACCGTTGGCTGCTATCTCTACGATGTCGGCAACGGCAATGAAGTGACGCGACTGGGTTTCAACGTACCGCCCAGGGACTGGCGGCGTGCCGCGCATAAATGTGCCGACGCGATCTACTCGAAACTGACCGGCGAGCTGCCCTTCTTCGACAGCCGCATCGCTTACATTGCCGAGACAGGCCCCAAGGGTAAACGCGTCAAGCGGCTGGCGATTATGGATTCGGACGGCGCGAACCACCGTTTCATCACCAACGGTCAGTCGACCGCATTGACGCCGCGTTTCTCGCCCAATTACAAATCGATTCTGTATCTGAGCTATGTCGATGGCAACCCGCGGATCTATGTCTATGACATTGACGGCGGGCGTCAACGGCTGATTACGCAAAGCCGCAATCCGACCTTTGCGCCGCGCTGGTCGCCCGATGGCCAGACCATCCTCTATTCGATGGCTGTTGCAGGCAATACCGACATCTACAAGATCTCTGCGAGCGGCAGCGGTACGCCGGTCAAGCTTACCACATCGCCTGGCATTGATGTCGGCGGAAGCTTTTCGCCAGATGGCCGTCAGATCGTGTTCGAGAGCGACAGGGGCGGCAATCAGCAGATCTATGTGATGAACGCCGACGGTTCGAACCAGCGCCGGATAAGCTTCGGTTCGGGCCGCTATGCGACGCCCGAATGGAGCCCGCGTGCTGACCTAATCGCCTATACCCGTATCGCGGGCGACTTCCGCGTCGGTACGATGCGGCCAGACGGTTCGGGCGAGCGCCTTCTAACCGACAGCTGGCAGGACGAAGCCCCGACATGGGCACCCAATGGCCGGGTCATCCAGTTCTTCCGCACGGCAAAAGGAAGTGGTAAAACAAGCATATGGCAGGTAGACTTGACCGGATCGAACGAACGCAAGCTGCCGACGCCCATGGATGGTTCGGACCCGGCATGGGGACCGGTACTACCATAGATAAATCATTCAAGCGGGGCCAAGACCAAGGAGAAAGCTGATGAAAAGCAACACAGTCAAAATGGCCGCAATATTGCTGGCCTCCACCGCTCTTATCGCGGGTTGCGGCAAGAAAAAGGTCGACCAACTGCCGCCGGTCGCGGAGGGCACCGAAGGCGATACCCCTACCGATCCCAATGCGGGTACAGGCCAGATCGTGCCGGGAAGTCAGGAAGATTTTCTGGCTAATATCGGCCAATATGGCGACCGCATCCTGTTCGATACCGACCGCTTCAATGTTGATTCCGAAGATCAGGTGACGTTGCAAAAGCAGGCGCAATGGCTGGCGCGCTATCCCAACACGCGCATCACGGTCGAAGGCCATGCCGACGAGCGCGGCACGCGTGACTACAACCTTGCGCTCGGCGAACGGCGTGCGAATTCGGCGAAAAATTACCTGATCTCGGTTGGCGTGGATGCTGGCCGGATTCAGACGGTGAGCTATGGCAAAGAACGCCCTGCTGCGATGGGCTCGGACGAGAGCGCGTGGGCACAGAACCGTCGCGCGGTGACAGTAACGGTTCAGTAGGCGGCCCAGCGACGCGCTTTTGTCGAAGCGCGTCGTACTTTCTTCGGGCTTTTGTTGACAATGCCATGCCCTTCCGCGCATGTTTTGCGTGAATTTCGGGGGCATCAGAAAAAATGAGCGAAGATTTGGGTCAGCGCCACAGCGCATTCCGTTTCCACGGAACATGGCAAGAATTTGCCGGCATTGCCTTTCCTAATTTGCTGCTCTCGATCGTCACACTGGGCATCTACCGGTTCTGGGCCACGACACGCGAGCGCGAATATCTGTGGGGCAAGACCGATTTCATCGATGAACGTCTTGAATGGACCGGCCGCGGAATGGAGCTGTTCATCGGCTTTATCATGGTGTTCTTCCTGATTGGCCTGCCAATCATCGTTATCCAGCTAATCTCGCAGGGCCTTATATTTCGCGGCGAAACGATCATCGCAGCGGTTGTCACCCTAATTATGTTCCTACTGCTTTTCTATCTCACCGGCGTCGCCTATTTTCGCGCGTTGCGGTATCGCCTCAGCCGCACATACTGGCGCGGGATCAGGGGCGGTAGCAATGATCCCGGTTTCCAATATGGTCTGTCTTATATGTGGAAAAGCTTCGCAGGCTGGATCCCCATTTTCCTTATGGTGCCGTGGTCGATGATCTCGCTGTGGAATGAACGCTGGAACGCGATGAGCTTCGGCCCGCATCGTTTTGAGGCGGCCGCCGAGTGGAAACCGCTGATGAAGCGCTACCTGCTGTTCTATCTCGTGCCATTTCTGGTGTTCGTCGGGGCCATCATATTCGGGATAGCTGTGGCCGCATCAGGAGGGCAGCCTGATGCGTTAGGCAGCTCGGGAATGGCCATTGGCGGTATCTTGCTGATTGTTGCGATCCTGGCGATGTACATCATCTTGCCACTTGCAGCGCTCGCCTTTTACAGCAAGTATTTTCGCCTCGCGGTCGGCGGGCTTCGTCTCCACAATCTCGAATTCGAATTCCGCGCGCGCGCGGCGGACTGGATATTGTTTTTCCTCGCCAATATGGCGATCATCATCTGCACCTTGGGCATCGGCTATATCTTCATGCCCTACCGCAACTGGAAATTCTTCATCGACCATATGGAAGCCTATGGCGAGATCAATGTCGACGAACTGACCCAGTCCGAAACCATCGTGTCCAAACATGGTGAAGGCCTGCTGGATGCATTCGACGTCGGGGCGATATGACGACGCTCACCTTTTTCAACGCCTGGCATTATGACGGCAAAAGTGCGGTTCGGCGCAAGGTTGAGGTGCAGACGATAGGTGCGCAGTTCTTCCTGCTCGAAACCGAACGGCGACATGGCCCCTTCGCATTCGCCGATGTCGAATATGTCGCGCACAAGGGAGATGCAGATGTCTATGGCCTGACAGGCCAAGATGGCTGGCGGCTGATGCTTTCGGGGCCGATGCCAGCCGAACTCACGGCAATGTTGCCCGCACGCCGCAGATATGGCGGATGGGTGGACAGATTGGGCCTTGGTAAAGCAACCATCACCTTCACCCTTGCCAGCGCAGCTGCTGTTGCGGTGGTACTTTTCAGCCCGCAATGGCTGGCGCCTTTGATCCCATCAAGTGTCGACAGACAACTCGGCGATGCTCTCGTCGGTGATTTTGGCGGGCGCTTTTGTCACACGCCAGCTGGCGACGCAGCGCTGAAAAAACTTGTCGCGTCGCTCGACACCAGCCCGCAGGATTTGCAGGTAGAAGTCGCCAAAATCGACATGATCAACGCCGTCGCTCTGCCCGGCGGCAAGGTCATATTGTTTGACGGTCTGGTTAAACAGGCGCGCTCTCCCGACGAGGTTGCGGGCGTGCTGGCGCATGAGATCGGCCATGTCCGTGAGAAGCATGTCATGCAGGCGCTGCTGCGGCAAATGGGCCTGGCGGTTGTCCTGGGCGGCGTTGATGGCAATAGCAGCGCGCTTGTGAACAACATGCTGGCGATGAGCTACAGCCGCGAATCCGAAGCCGAGGCCGATGCACATTCGATGAAAGCACTGGGCAATGCGGCGATTTCGCCCGTCGCCACCGCCTCCTTCTTTGAGCGTCTGTCCGAACTCGACGGAAGCGCACGCGGCGGTGATGAAAGCCAAGGCATCACAGGCTATATGTCGAGCCATCCGCTGTCGCGAGAGCGCAAGAAGGCGTTCGAAAAGAGCATCGTCAAGGGCAAGAATTACAAGCCTGCGCTGACTTCGGCCGAATGGACCGAACTCAAAACCATGTGCACGCAGGACCGCAAGGCTAAATCGGGCTTCGGCTTTGATTTTGAATGAAGGCCGCGTTATGGCGGCGCAAAGGAGTAACCACCAATGTTCCGCCGCCTGTTTGTTGATCATCCCAAAAGCGTAGATGAAAATTACATCGAACATTTCGGTGTCGCCAGCCGCTTCGGTTTTGCGATGATCTGGGGCGGGATGAAGGCACTGGTGCACGCAGTCGTACCGGGCATGTGCATCACTTCGGGCAGCGACACGGTGAAACGGCTCAACCATATCATGGTCGAACAGCGCCGCGCCAAGGGGCAGGATGTGACCCAGATGCTGACCGTCGATTGGGTAATTTGACGCCGTTAGAAAAGCCGCTGGAATTCCTGACACGCACCGACGGGGCTAGGCTTTCGTATCGGTATTCACCCGGCGAAGGACCGACTCTGGTTTTTCTCCCCGGTTATATGTCCGACATGCGAGGGTCCAAAGCGCAGGCACTGGTTGCTTGGGCAGAAAGCGAAGGCCGCGCGATGCTCCGCCTCGATTATTCGGGCTGCGGCGAAAGCGAGGGCAGGTTCGAGGACGGCACGCTCGACATTTGGCGCGACGATGTGCTTGCGGTCATTGGGCACGCGGTAAATGGCCCGGTCATATTGATCGGCTCGTCAATGGGCGGCTGGCTGATGCTCCTGGTCGCGCAAGCACTCGGTGAGCGCGTCGCGGCGCTGGTAGGCATTGCCGCAGCGCCCGATTTCACTGATTGGGATTTCGACGACGCCGATAAAGAGGTGTTAGCAAAGCAAGGCCGTATCGAACGACCAAGCGACTATGGCTATGACCCGATGGTTATCACTCAGGGCTTCTGGCAATCGGGACAGGAGAACCGGCAACTGGGCGGCGAAATCGCTATCGACTGCCCCGTGCGCCTCATCCACGGGCAGGCAGACCCTGATGTCCCTTGGGAAATTTCGCTTAAGCTGGCACAGTATCTCCGTTCATCCGACGTGCAGACGATATTGATAAAGGATGGCGACCACCGGCTATCGCGTGATCAGGATGTTGCTTTGCTGATCAATGTTGTTGCGAAGCTTGTCACCTGATTTCGCTCTAGGAGCACCCATGCTTTCTGCTTTATTGATTCTGCTTCAAGCGGCAACACCCGCATCCGCCCAACCGCTGCCAACTTTGAATGAAGTCCAGTTCACCGAATGCCTTGATCTCGCACGACAGGATGCGCCATCTGCGGTAACCGAGGCCAGCCTGTGGACGCAGCAAAATGGTGGTTATCTGGCGCTCGCCTGCCACGGTTTCGCACTCGCCACCGATTTCAAATTCGATCTCGCCGCGCCTATATTGACCGAAGCCGCCAAGGGAGCCGAGGAAAAACGTGACCCGCGAGCTTCCCGTTTTTGGGCCCAAGCGGGAAATGCCGCTCTTGCCAATGATAAGCCCGCCGAGGGGCTTGTTGCTCTCGACCGGGCGCTAGCGGTCGCGAATGCTAACACTGAAAAGGCCGATATCGAAGTCGACCGCGCCCGTGCGCTGGTGGCGTTGGACCGGTCCGATGAAGCGATGACAGCGCTCGCCAGTGCCCGCAATTTGGGCCCTGAAAATGGTACTGCATGGTTGCTATCGGCAACTCTGGCGCGGCGCGTGAACAAATTGCCCGATGCCCTAACCTACATCCAGACCGCCGCAGCTTTGCTCCCCCGCGAGCCCGCAGTTGCGTTGGAGGCGGGTAATATCGCGATTGCCGCTGGCGACGAGGCCGCCGCACGCAAACAGTGGGAACAGGTCATTGCCATTGCCCCGTCGAGCCGCCAGGCGAATACCGCACAGGCGCAACTGGCGGCGCTGGGACCGTCTCCAACACCGCCCAGTGAGCCTCAGTCTAGATAATATTCAACCGTCGTAACCACGCGCACCTTTTTGTAGGGCGAGTCGGAAACACCCCAGCCGCCACTGCTGTCGCCGTCACGCGCGGTGACTTCGAAGTAGCCCTGCGTCGCCGATTTGATGCTGCCCACACCGGTGCCGCTGTCCTTGGCGAACTGCTCGGCCGATTTACGCGCATCCTTGGTGGCCTGTGCAATCATTGCCGGTTTGATGTCGTTCAATTTGGTGAAGGTATAGGCCATGCCTGAGCCTTCTTCCAATTCGACACCGCTTTTGACGAGATCGAATTGACGCTTTACCGCCGCTTCGGCTTTCTTGATGTCGGTGGTACGCAGGCTCAGTCGCTGCTTGACGGTATAAACCGGAATGCCGTTCTCATTATATTGCGAGACGTTGGCTCCTGTGGGTTGCAATGCATCGGCATCGAAACCGAGGCTGTTGAAAAATCCGCGAATGGCCTTGGTGTCGCCATCTACCTTGGCTTGGGCACTTTGCAGATCGCCGCGCTTGGACGAATAAGCGATCGTCCAGGTGGCCAAGTCAGCCGTCACATCGCGCTCGGCCAATCCGCGCACGGTAACCGCGCGGTCGGATTGCTTCATGCGGACCAGCCCGTCGCCCATCAGATAGCCGCCGACCACAAGCCCGGTCGCTAACAACGCCGAGCCCGCCAACCATGCCTTGCCCTGATTGGCAGTAAACCGTGTTAGCCAACCGTTGTTCTGCGTGTCATTTTCCATCTTGCCCATCCCTTGAAATTTGCGCGCTGGAGCGCCCTTGTCTTGCCGCCTCGTCCGGCCCATATCTGGAGCGAACCTTAATTCCCCTCTGCCGTTGGCACGATGAACCGTGTCTGAATAGCGATGAATGGAGCGACAAGAGCGATGAAATACCTCCACACGATGATCCGGGTCAGCGATCCTGATGCGACCATCAAATTTTTTGAGCTGATCGGCCTGAAGGAATTGCGCCGTTTCGATAATGAGGCAGGCAGGTTTACCCTGATCTTCCTTGCTGCCCCCGGCGATGAAGATGCTCAGGTCGAGCTGACGCATAACTGGGACGAGAGCGGCTACGGCGAAGGTCGCAATTTCGGGCATCTGGCGTACCGGGTGGAGAATATATACGAGACCTGCCAGCGGCTGATGGATGCCGGTGTCACGATCAATCGTCCCCCGCGCGACGGCCATATGGCGTTTGTCCGCTCGCCAGATAATATATCGGTCGAGTTGCTTCAGGACGGTCACCTCGAACCCGCCGAACCTTGGGCATCAATGCCCAACAGTGGTCATTGGTAATGAGCATCGAGGTCGTTCGCATTCCAGTCTTGTCGGACAATTATGTTTGGCTGGTGCATGAACGCAAAAGCGGCGAGACGATGGTTGTTGACCCTGCGGTGGCGCCACCGGTGCTGGCAAAAGCCGAAGAACTTGGCTGGAAAATCACCCAGATCTGGAACACGCACTGGCACCCCGACCACACCGGCGGCAATGCCGAAATCAAGGAAGCGACCGGTTGCATCATAACTGGACCCGAGGCGGAATATGCTCGGATCCCCACGCTCGATATTCAGGTGAAGGGTGGCGATATCGTGAAGCTTGGCGAGGCCGAGGCGGCGGTCATTGACGTCCCTGCTCACACCGCAGGACATATCGCCTTCCACTTTGCAGAAGACCACGCCGCCTTTGTCGGTGACACGCTATTCGCGATGGGTTGCGGGCGGTTGTTCGAAGGCACCGCTGAACAGATGTTTAGCAATATGCGCAAGCTGGAAGCGCTGGGTGACGACACCGCGATCTATTGCGCGCACGAATATACGCTCAGCAATGGCCGTTTTGCGCTGACCGTCGAACCGGACAACGAAGCCTTGGCCGAACGGATGGCCGAAGTTACCGCAATGCGCGAACGCGGCGACCCGACGGTGCCGACGAGCATTGCTCTGGAACGGGCTACCAATCCGTTTATGCGTGCGGGCTCGATTGTGGAACTCGCGGCAAGACGCGCGGCAAAAGACGCAGCCTGACCTAGTGAAAATCCCGCGACTTCGGTAATATCCGCACATCGCGCGGATGGCCGTGGCGCGGATAGACGGGATGCGCGAATTCATCGCTGCGCGGCGTCGGCACATTGGCGTCATGCTCTTCGGATAGCCGCTGCAACTCATGTGTCCGGTCGGTAATGGTCGTCGCCATCAGGTGAACGACGCCCTCTTTGCTCCGCTGCACTTCACCCTCGATCACCATCAACCGCGACGCCATTACTGCCCGCCGCTGCCGCTCGAATAGTCGTGCCCATAAAAGCGCATTGGTGACGCCGCTTTCATCCTCAATGGTGATGAAAATCGCATTGCCCTTGCCCGGCCGCTGCCGCGTCAACACCACGCCCGCCGTCTTCACCCGCGCGCCATTTTTTGCAGCACTGGTCTGCGCGCAACTGAGCACACCCTCACTGGCAAACAGCCCGCGCAAAAACTGCATTGGATGGCCTTTCAGCGACAACCTTGTCATTTGATAATCCGCCGCAACATGTTCGCCCAATGGCATAACAGGCAACATCGTATCCTCCTCTTGCGCCAGTTCCCGCGCTTTGGCGGCTGCAAAAAGCGGGAGTTCGTCCGAAGGCGTCCGCCTTGCTTCCCAAGCGCCTTCGCGCCGATCGAAGCCAAGCGACCGCACCGCATCGGCATCGGCGAGCAGATGTAATGCGCGGGACGGCAAATCAGCCCGCCGGGCAAGCTCCTCAATCGAAGCAAAAGGCCGCTTGGCGACAATCGCCTTGGCCCATTCCTCCCGAAAACTATCCACCTGCCGCAGCCCGAGCCGCAGCGCGCCCTCTTCGATGCTGTTGTCCCAGCCGCTGGCGTTGACATCAATGCCCAGAACCGTCACCCCGTTTTCTTGCGCATCACGCACAATTTGCGCCGGTGCATAAAACCCCATTGGCTGTGAATTGAGCAAGGCGGCTGCAAAAATCGCTGGCTGATAATGCTTGAGCCACGACGAGACATAGACCAGACGCGCAAAGGAAAGCGCGTGGCTCTCGGGGAAACCGTAAGAGCCAAAGCCTTCAATCTGTTTGAAACAGCGTTCGGCAAAATCCTGTTCATATCCCCGCCGCATCATGCCGCCGACCATCTGGTCCCGGAATTTATCAATGCCGCCTAGATTGCGAAATGTCGCCATCGCACGGCGGAGTTTATTGGCTTCGGCATCGCTGAACTTTGCCGCCACAATCGCCAGTTTCATCGCCTGTTCCTGAAACAACGGAACGCCTTTGGTCTTGCCTAGCACTTCAACAAGCTCGTCAGGCTCGCCATGCTCAGGTGATGGGGAGGGGAAATTCACCTCCTCCTCACCATTCCGGCGCCGCAAATAAGGATGGACCATATCACCCTCGATTGGCCCGGGCCGGACAATCGCTACCTGAATGGTGAGGTCATAAAGATCACGCGGGCGTAGGCGCGGCAGCATGTTCATCTGTGCGCGGCTCTCGACCTGAAACACGCCAAGGCTCTCGCCTCTGCACAGCATATCGTAAACCGCCGGATCGCTGGAATCGATATCAACGGTCAGGTCATGATCGCCCAGACCCTGTGTCCGCATCATGTCATACGCCTTGCGGATGCAGGTCAGCATCCCGAGCGCCAGAACATCAACCTTCATCAACCCAAGCGCGTCGATATCATCCTTGTCCCATTCGATAAACGTACGGTCCTTCATCGCGCCGTTGTGGATTGGCACCGTTTCATCAAGCCGGTTCTGGGTCAGTACAAAGCCACCGACATGCTGCGACAAATGGCGCGGAAATTTCAGTAATTGCTCTGACAGCGATTTCAGCCGCGCAATTTCGGGATTATCGGGATCGAACCCCGCATCGGCTAGCCGCCGATCATCGGGACCACTGCCGAAACTGCCCCAGACGGTGCTAATTACGCGTGTGGTGATGTCTTCGGTCAGCCCTAAAGCTTTGCCGACTTCGCGCACGGCGCTGCGCGGACGATAGTGGATTACAGTTGCAGCAATCGATGCGCGATGGCGGCCATAGCGTTGGTAAACATACTGCATCACCTCCTCACGTCGTTCATGCTCGAAATCGACGTCGATATCGGGCGGCTCGTTCCGGTCGGCAGATATGAAACGGGAAAATAAAAGATCATGCTTCATCGGATCGACCGAAGTCACACCTAACAGAAAGCATACTGCCGAATTCGCAGCCGAGCCACGGCCTTGACACAATATTGGCGGCTTCTGATCCCGCGCGAATTTGACGAGATCGTGAACGGTCAGGAAATAATAAGCAAATTTATGCGTCCGGATAAAGTCGAGCTCTTTCTGCACTGTCTTACGCAGCTTTTCAGGAATATCGTCTCCATGCCTCTTACGTGCAGCAGCCCATACAAGATGCGCCAACCAGTCATCGGGAACCCAGCCTTCGGGCACAGGCTCATGTGGATATTCATATTTCAGATCGTTGAGATCGAATTCAATTCGATCGACGAAGCTTGCGGCCTGAGCCAAAGCAGTTGGATAGTCTTCAAATAAACGCGCCATTTCATCAGGTGCCTTGATGAAGCGCTCGCCATTGGCTTCCAATACAAGTCCTGCTTTCGTGATCGTCGTCCCCAAGCGGATACAGGCTATGATGTCATGAAGCGGCCGCTGGTAACTTGTCGCATAAAGCACGTCGTTGGTGGCCAGCAACGGTACGCCAAAAGTAGCGGCAGTCGTCCGGTATTCTATGAATTGGCGTTTGTCGTTGCCCCTGTAATGTCTCGACATTCCGAGCCAGACATGACCTGCATGAAGATTTGCAAGGCGCTGAATCACATCTTTCCAGTTTTGTGGAGCGGATGAAACCAGCTTCAGATGCGAGCGTACAATCTTTGGCTGAGCATTACTCTTGAACTCGTAAACAGGCGGATTTTTATGTTCCTCTTCTGCATCCGCCGTCGAATAGGGCATTATTATCAAAAGCAGATCCGTCAGATGTTCGAGCAGATCATCGAATTTCAGGATGCAGCTGCCCTTGACGCCCCGCATATTGCCGACAGTCAGAAGCCGGGTAAGATTGCCCCAACCTTGCCGTGTTGCCGGATATGCAAGGATATCTGGCGTACCATCCGAAAACACCAACCGCGCGCCCGCCAAAAACCGCAAGCTGGTTTCGCATGCCGCATCTTCTGCCTGCGTTAATACCTCCGGTTCACCTGCCTCCCGCTTAGTCTTCAACATCATAGTTCGGGCATCGTCAGGCGCGTCACGGAGCGACTTCCATGCACGCACCACACCAGAAACTGTGTTCCGATCCGCAATACCGATGGCTTTCAGTCCAAGATTGATACCCTGCGCTACATAATCTGACGGTGGTGACGCGCCACGTAGAAAGGAATAGCTGCTGGTGCAGGCAAGTTCGGCGTAGCTCATGCAAACACGCCGTGCAGATACCAGCAAGGTCGTTCGGCTTCGTCATAAAGCCCCCGCCGGAACAACCAGAAACGCCTGCCCTCCTTGTCCTCCACACGGTAATAATCGCGGGTGAGGCCGCCGCTTCCTGCTTCATATCCGCCTTTGTGCCGCCACCATTCGGGCGCGATGCGTTCAGGTCCTTCGTAGCTTACAATCTGGTGCAGATTACGCCGCCAGCGGAACTGGCGCGGCGGGCCGTCGGGGATCGAGGCCATCACCTCTATGGCCTGCGGAGTTTCAAACAGGCGGAAAGGCCGCATCGCTGGTTCGCCGGGCTCCGGATTTTGCCAATCGCCATTAGCAGGCCCTGACTGTGCGGCACGTTCCAGCGCCGCGCGTTCGGGGATATGACTGTCGCGCATATGAAAAAGCCGCACCCGGTCTGCCCCGAGCCTTACGCTCAGCCGGTCGATCAATGCCGCAGCTTCGGCGTCGGCATCGACTTTTTGCTCCAGCCCCGCTTGAACACTGGTCAGCGTTTCGGCGAGCGGCACGGCAAGCCTTATCATGTCGTAACCAAAGCCGGGATCAAGCGGGTCAGCCAGCGCGTCGATGCGTTCGCGGATGAGCCGCATCAGCAGACCTGCGTCGCGTGTCGGTCCCCCAGTGTCTATGCCCAGCCGCGCAACATGGCCGTCGCTTCGGAACAGGCTGACCTCGAACCGCCGCCCGCCCTGCCCACGTTCGCGCAATTGCACCGCCGCTTCGCCTGCCAGCGCCTCGATGGTCACAAGCACATCATTTGTTCGAGAGATGGGTTCGGCGAAATTCTGCGTAACATGAATGGCCGGTAAGCTACGGCGCGGGGTGATGCGGGGGTCTTCTTCCTCCAATAACCGCGCTAGTTTGACAACGGCGGCCTTGCCGAAACGCGCGGCCAATGGCGTGCGCGGACGTCTCGCCAGATCGCCTATGCTTTTAAGTCCTGCACGGCGGAGCGCCTGATGCACCTTATCGCCGCCATCCAGCGCCTCCACCGGAAGGTAACCGATGGCCGCCTTAGCATATTTCGCCTTGGCCCGCGCACTGTCCGGGGTAGCCCCAAAGGCCAGACGGCAATTGAGGCCATGACGCCGCAGCCGCGCTTTCAAATCTTTTGCTAACGCCGCCTCATCACCGAACAAATGCTCACATCCGCTGATATCGAGCAGCAAAGCTTGTGGCGGATCGAGCATGCAGGCAGGCGTATACCGCTCGCAGCCATCGGCAAGCCAGCCGAGCAGTGCCATATCCGCCGCCGGATCATGATCGAACACCGCTAGCTCGGGCACCCGCGCGCGCGCATCGGCAAGCGCAGTTCCCGGCGTCAGGCCAAGCCCAAGCGCCGCGCTATCGCAAGCAGCGATCCGCATCGCGCCGCGATCCTTTTCCGCCAGTACAAAAGGTATGTCAGGCCTGGATCCGCGAGTCCGGATCAATCTCTCCGCCGGTAACAGCGGCAGAAAGACCGCCAGATAAAGGCGCGTCGTTGAAAGTTCGTGTTGCATGATCCCAAGTCACTCTCGCCGTGAACGGCGCTATTCCGCCGCGATGGCGCAGCAGGCTGATGTCGAATGTCGTCAATCCCGGCGCATTGCCCGGCAAAGGCACTGATGGCGCGGATTTTACCTGCCAGCGGGTGCTGGCAGCACTCGGCATCGGCACCGCGTCACCCCTCACCAATAACGCCAGCACCCCTGCCTCTGCCGCCGCCAGCGCCAACCGCCGCGTCGATGTAAGGTCGATCAGCTTCGCATTGCCCTGCGCTTCCAATATCACAGCGGCTGCGGCCTTTGACCGGATGCTGTCCGCCGCAGCGCGCAAGGCATCGCGCAAGTCCACCGCCTGCACCAAAAGCATCCGCCCCGGATCGCCGCCCATTTCGGCCAGCCCGGGTGGATAAAGCCGCCCAGATGCCTGCCGTTCCTTATCGCCCGAAATCCAGAAAATCCGCGACTCGGGCAATCGGAGGGCAAGCATCAGCGCAAATGCTGCAGCAGCCGTGGCATCCATTTTTACTGCCCCGAAAAATTCATGCAGCCCGTTACGGACTATCCCACCCTGCAAACGGCTATCGACCGCAGGCGCGCCTATGGGCAGCAAGTCCTGCTTGTCCGGTTGATATTCCTGCCAATTGCCGCGCGTGAGCAATGGCGATGCAACATCGGGTAGAATCACCTCATTGTTCATGATTTGTTCTATATCGCATTTTTTCCAAATGGGGAGTCGCCTTTTTGTCAGCGAAATGCGTTACCGCTGATATAGACGGGCGAGAGGAGATTGCATGGACCCCGAAAAATCCGAAAGCGACAGTATCTGGTGCCATGCCAAGGCTACGCGCGCGCATCCGGTTATCGACGCCGCCGATTATTTCGAGATCATCCAGGCGGCGATGATGAACGCCAAGCACCGCATCATGCTGATCGGTTGGGATTTTGACACGCGGATCGATCTGACGCGCAGCCGCCGTAAAAAGGGCGACCCGCCCAAACGGCTTGGTGATTTCATCCTGTGGCTTGCCGACCGCACACCGGGCCTCGAAATCAAGCTGCTCAAATGGAATATCGGTGCGCTGAAAATGCTGGGGCGCGGGCAAACGATCGTCGATGTTGCCAAATGGGCGATGCACAAACAGATCCAGTTCAAGCTCGACGGGGCGCATCCGGTCGGGTGCAGCCATCACCAGAAAATCGTGGTGATCGACGACAAGATGGCGGCGTGCGGCGGCATCGACATGACCGCTGACCGCTGGGACACGCGCGACCATCTTGACGGCGACGTCCGGCGCAAACGGCCGAATGGCAAGTTATACGGCCCGTGGCACGACTGTACGATGCTGGTCGAGGGCGATGCAGCCGCAGCGCTTGCTGTGCTCAGCCGCGCACGCTGGGAGCTGGCGGGCGGCGATCCGCTCGAGCCCTGCCCAGCAGATGCCGTCTCACCTTGGCCCGAGTTTCTCAAGGCCGAATATCAGTTTGTCGAAATGGGTATTGCCCGCACGCGCGCCGAATATGAGGGCGTGTGGGAGATTCGCGAAATCCAGCACCTGTTTCTCGAGCAAATCGCCAAGGCGAAGAAGTTCATTTACGCCGAGAACCAGTATTTCGCTTCACCCAAGATCGCCGATGCCATCGCCAAACGAATGGATGAACCGAACCCGCCCGAAATCGTCATCGTCGGCCCAGAGACTGCCGATGGCTGGCTCGAACAAAAGGCAATGGACGGCGCGCGTGCACAGCTCGTGCGTGCAATTGGCGAGCACGACAAACAGGGCCGCTTCAGCCTGTATTTCCCCAAAACAAAGGGTGGCGAGTCCATCTACGTTCACGCCAAGCTGATGATCGTCGATGACAAGATTTTGCGCATCGGCTCGGCCAATATGAACAACCGGTCGCTGGGACTGGACAGCGAGTGCGATATCTTCATCGACTGCGACCGTCCGGGCAATGAGAGCGCGCGCGCCAATATCAAGGCTTTGCGCGCCTCGTTGCTGGCCGAGCATATCGGGCTTTCTCCCGAGAAAGTGACCCAGCTACTGGAGAGCGGAGCCTCGATGCGTGAAATCATCGAAAAGGCAAAGGGTGATGGCCCGTGGCTCGAACGGCTCGACCTGCCCGAGCTGGACGACGCGGAAAAAGCCATTGCCGATAACGCCGTGCTCGACCCGGAAAATCCGGACGATATGTTCGAGCCGTTTTCAAGCCCCGGCCTATTCGCGCGGGTCCGCAAATTACGGAAACCGCGCGAATAGAGCCCGCTTACTCCCAATAATAAGGCAGGCGCTTTCTCGTGCCGGTGACCTCTTCATTGAGCGTTGCTGCGTCATAGAGCCGGCCGCCGATCATCACCTTGGACACTTTGTCCGAATTGCGGATGTCTGTGCTTGGGTCAGCGTCAAGCACGACCAGATCGGCTAGCTTGCCAACTTCGATTGACCCGACATCCTTGTCATAGCCAAGCGACCGTGCCGACTCGATGGTGCCTGCTGCCAAAGCCTCGACCGGCGACATGCCACCGCGCACGAACGACCAGAGCTCCCAATGCGCGGCAATCCCGGCCTCTTGTCCGTGTGCACCGATAGCCACCGGCACGCCCGCCTTCGCCAGCTTGTGCGCCTCACGGGCGCTGTTGTCGTCGACATAGTCTTCCTCGGGCGCAATCTCGCGCCGCGCATTATTGGCCGCGAGCTCGGTCGGCGGGTAATGCTTTGCCATTAATGGATGGCGGAACACGTCGGTATGCGAGCGCCAGTAAGGATCGCCGGCCGGGCCGCCGTAAGTCACGACCAACGTAGGTGTATAGCCGACCTTCGATTTCGAGAAAAACTGAACGACATCGTCGTAAAACACATCGAGCGGCACATTATGTTCGACCGTCGTGTTGCCATCGGCGATCAGGTTCATGTCCATCCCGAACAAGGAGCCGCCCTCGGCGACCGACCGCATATTTTCCTGGATTGCGGCAGCCACCACCTGCTGGCGCTGTTCGCGGCGCGGCTGGTTGTAGTTTTTGACGCTGTGTGCGCCTTGTGCTTTCAGACGCCGGACATGCGCCAGTGCGTCGTCGAGGCCGTTGATCTCCGCATAAACGTCAGCGGCCTTTGCGCCGTAGACAATTTCGCCCGTCGAGAATGAACGCGGCCCAACAATCAGGCCCGCGCGCTGCATCTCGACCGCAGGGAATACGGTCGCTGCACTGCTCGACGGATCATGCCGCGTCGTAATACCCATCGCCAGATTGAGCATGTTCACCCAATTCTGCTGCGGGGTCATTTCATCGACACCATGTGGCCCGTGAGCATGGGCATCTACTAGGCCGGGGACAATGGTCTTGCCAGTCACATCGACAGTCTTCGCGCCCGCAGGAATGGCAAGTTCGCCAGCACGGCCGACAGCCTTGATCCGGTCATTCTCAATGAGCACCACGCCATTGTCGATGATCCCGCCGCTTTTGTCCGCCATCGTAACAATCCGCGCGCCGGTGAACGCGACCAGACCCGACGGCCGATCCGACTTCATTGGCATGGCAAGCGAAACGCCGGTCTTGGGTGGTTCGAACTTGGCAGGCTTGGCGTCCTTGGCCAAAGGCGCGTTGGGATAGAATGCGCTGGTTTGCGCCGAATACAGCGTCGGCCCAATGGCCCAGTGCAGCGTGCTGCCATTGTTACTCCAATGGATGTAATCCGCGCCGCCGTTGCTCACCTTAGTCACCGGAAGCGGTCCGCCCGAAGGGGACGCACTAACCTCTTGCGTTCCGGGCATCAAAGGCATGACAAAGGCTTCGTAATTCTGGCGGAAGGCGAAGTTATTGCCGTCAGGCGATACTTCGTAAATCGTCGTGAGCTCGCCGCTTGCATGGCTGCGCTTTGCTTCGCCGCTCAAATCGGTGCTAACCAGCAATCGCTTGTTCTGACCGTTTTCGGTAAAGAAAACGCGGTCGTTGCTGCTGCCATAATGCGGCGCTGTCCCGCCGGCATTGACGCGCACCATTTCGCCGCCGGTTGCCGCCACGCGATAAATTCCGGGCTGGTCGGACATCAATGGCGAAGTCAGGCCACCGCCTTGGCCCTTCTCAAAGACGATAGTCTTGCCGTCGGGCGAAAAGCGCGGGCGGGCATAATGGCCGGGCTGGGCTGTGATCTTTTTGGACGCGCCACCCGATGCGGACATCGTGCGGATTTCGCCTAGGCCCTTGTCGGTCCATGCCACATAAGCAATCGTCTTGCCGTCGCGCGACCAGGTTGGATAGCCTTCCATCTCTGACCCCGACGTCAGGCGTTTAGCCGCGCCGCCGCTGGCGGATTTGGTCCACAGCTTACCCATCGTTTCGAACACTACCGTGCGGCCATCGGGCGAAGTCACCACACTGCGCGGCATCGTCGTGTTGAATTCGGCAGGGGCGACCTCAACTGGCGGCCGCGGCGGGTCAATCACACCGCGCGTATCCGAAATACGGAACGGCACTTCGCTCGTGGTGCCGCTTGGCCAATCAACCTTACGGATCTTGCCGCCAGCCCAGAAATAGATACTCTTGCTATCGGGTGACCAGTCCATGTTCGGATAGACGCCCGTCACCGCCCAGGTTTCTTGCACGTCCTGATCGAGCGCGTCGTATATCTTGCGCTCCTCGCCGGTCGACAGGTCCTTTACATAGAGCTTCGATTTGGTGCGTTCGCGGCGAACGAAGGCAATTTTCTTGCCATCGGGCGATGGCGTCGCGCGCACCGAACCGCCTGTTCCTGCAACCGCAGTTTCGGTTTTACCGGTTTCGATTTCATAGCGTTCAATGTCGAAAATCTGCCCGTTCGAATCCTGCGCATATTGGAAAATCGGTCCGGGCGTGATGTTGCGCGTGTAATAAATATGCTTGCCGTCAGGCGCATAGATCGGCTCGCCCAGTTCCTTCTGGTGCTGCTCGTTCGGCTTTTTGACGAGCTGGACCCCAGCACCGCCCGAGACATGATAGAGCCAGACTTCGCCGGTACCCAGCGAACGGCCAGTGGTGAAATGCTTCTTCGCCGCGATGAAGCGGCCATCAGGGCTCCAGCTTGGCTGGTTCAAGAGGCGGAAATCCTCTTTGGTCAGCTGGCGCTTGTCGGATCCATCGGCGTTCATGATCCAGATATTGTCGCCGCCACCACGGTCGGAAGTGAAGGCGATCCGCCGTCCATCGGGCGAAAAGCGCGGTTGGGTTTCGAAGGGAAGTCCCTCGGAAATCCGCGTCGGGGTGCCGCCGGTCGCGGGTATCGTGTAGATATCGCCGAGCAAATCAAAGGCCAGAGTGCCGCCGTCGGGACTGACGTCGAGGTTCATCCACGAACCTTCGTCGGTGTTGATCTCGATCTGCCGGACAGTAAGCCCCGGAGGCGCGGCGACGTCCCATTTGGGCTTTTCTGGGCTGGGCTTGTCTTGCGCCCAGGCAGACGCGGAAACACAAGACACACCGGCTAACAGCACGGCTTTGATCAACAACTTCATTGGAAAGCTCCCCTATCCTGACATTGACTGCTTTGCTGTCATGCCTAGCGGGCGGGGGCAAGCCCTAGAGCGCGGCTTCGATAGGGATAAGCATATTTTCGGCGAACGACACTCGGCCAGCGCCTTCGCGCAAGGTATCGGGGTGGGCGCAAACCCACCCCGCACATTCTTACAGTCCGTCGACGCTCTTGCTGACGAGGATGTTGACCGCAACGCGGCGGTTCTGTGCCTTGCCTTCCTCTGTGCTGTTGTCCGCGGTCGGATCGGCCTCAGCCATTCCGGTCGGGGTCAACATGCGATAGGGCTTCCAGCCACAAGCCTGCTGCAGATGGTTCACGACCTTCGACGCGCGCTTTTCGCTGAGCGTCTGGTTATAGTCATAATCGCCGACCGAGTCAGTGTATCCCACCACAAGCATCAGCGCGTTATCGGTTGCACCTGCCTGCGTTGCTGCGGCGCACAGATCGGCTTGCGCTGCTTGCGACAGCTGCCATTTGCCGGTGTCGAAATAGACGTTGGTCGTGCCCTTGACATTATATTGATCGATATCGGCAACGCGGCTGCGCAGCGCTTCGGTGGCTGCGGTCTGCTCGGCAAAGCCTTGCTCGGTGCCATTGCGGATCATGCTGGCGGTACGCAGGTCCTTGTTCTGCAACCGGATTTGGCTGGCAACAAGGCCGCCACCCCATCGCACGGTCTTGGCCGTGACCGGCAGGCCGTTGAGCAACTGTTCAGTGGCAAGCTTCGTTTTGCCAATGCCGAACAAGCCGGAGCTCGAACGAACCTGAGTCGACTCGCTGAGCGAAAGCACGGTTTTGGTGCCGTCGGGGCCAGTGATTTGCACCCTGTCGTCCTTGCGCGCTGAAATGAAGCCCTTGATTTCGGGTCCTGCGGGTAGCTCGCTCAAGTCGGCTGGCGGCATTCCCGTCACGACGGTACCGGGTTCGGATTGGGCGGGTAATTCCTGCTGGTCCTGCGCAGCAACACCGGCCCAGGCAGGAACGGTCAAGACAGCAAGCAACGCAAGGGTTTTTGGTCTTCTGGAAATCATAATCACGGTCCTCCATTTACATTTAACAGCCGGAACCCGCATCTATGCAAGCCCAAATCGGACCGCCCCCAGTCATGGCGTGCCCGGCTGGTCGGAAGCCCCCTTCATCTCGTTATTCAAATGCGCAGCACACAAGCCGCGCCTTGACGCTATGCCATTTCTGCGTGGTCAAAATGACCTTGCTGCCAGATGAACGGACTGTGCGGGAGCGGGAGTGCGGGGGTGTTTCGAGGCAGGGGTGCGACAAACGGTTGCACGGCCTTCAGTCTTAAGGATACAAAAGATGCGGACAACGCGTTCGCCACTGCCTCCATGGTCGTTTTAAGACGGCGTATATTGTGGCTGATTGCGTACCCTTACAGCCGCCGCCTGTCCTGAGTCCGTCGAAGGGGCGAATAAAATTTAATGTGCGATTCTGACAGGCCAAATCCTACATCGCAAGTGCCCTTACTCTCTTCTTCAAGGGGGACAGGGATGCTTATCCTTCCCCATCTCTGCGCGTTCGGGACTTTCGTCACCGATCTCGACAACCTCAGGCCGCAAGATACATTGTTGTTGCCTCGTCATGGGTGCAGAACATGGCACGTGCCTTTCCGCCGGCTTTCGCGCGATAAAGCGCTGAGTCCGCGCAAGCGAGCAGCCGTTCGAGTTCGATGCCCTGCTGAGGCGCGGTCGCGATTCCGACGCTTACCGACACGCGCATCGTGTTGCCGTCGATAGCGTAAGGGACACTCAACTTCCGGATGATCCGGTGCGCCAACATCTTCGCTTCGTCGTCGTGCAAAATTCCGCCCTGCAGCATTACAAATTCGTCACCACCCAGCCGCGCGACGGTGTCGCCGGAGCGTATGATCGATTCAAGCCGGTGCGCGACCTGTTCCAGCAAAGCGTCACCTGTCGGATGACCGTAACGGTCATTGATCGCCTTGAACCCGTCCAGATCGAGGAAATGCACGGCTAGCAGATACCCCGTACGCCTTGCCTCGGCTATCGACGACTGGAAGCGCTCGCGCAGCAACAGGCGGTTGGCGAGGCCGGTCAGCGCATCATATTTGGCAAGCATCGCCAGATCGTGCCTTGCCGTATGATGCTCCGCCGCCGAGCGATAGAGATATGCAACAGTTTGCAGGCTGAGACCCGTTATCATCGCGACCAGCACGGCCTCGATCAGGAACATTTCCATATGCAGTGCACCGGAATGGGTGTCGAATGCGTGGAGGGCGAGCGCCCCGACGGTGGGCATAGTCGCCAGCAGCAGGCTGATGACGCAGATTTTCGGCCGGACCGAGGTTCTCGAGACGATACCGGCACCGAAGCTGAAGACGAGACTGACGGTGATCAGATGCAACAACGGATCATGGGCAGAGAGCACCAAGACATTGAGCAAAGCGAGAAGCCCCGCCGATACGTAATTGCCCGTTGCGTAGCGCCGTTCCCATTGCCGCAAGCTTTCGGCGTCTAGGACCGGCGACGCGCTTGCATAACTATCAATAGACACAATACGCAAAATCGTCGTCGCTGCACCGAGAAGCGCGACCGCGGCGTAAACCGGTTCGCCAAGTTCGAACGCGGCAAGGATGCACACGCAGACGAATACGGCACCCAGGCCGAGAACGGGAAGCCGCATGCTATAAAGCATGTCGACGAAATCGCGGTAGACCGGCAACGGAAGGGAAGCCGAGCTTCCGAAACGATGAAGGCTGGCTGATTTGCCTACGGCTTTGGCCGAACGACGTTCGGCGGGCGCTTTGGTAAAACTGGCTTCTGGACGCATGGCTCAACGCCTCAATTTGAAACTGTCCGGCATTACGGAACGAGTTCAGGTTGGTTGGTCCACGTCCGACTTTAAGCGAGTCGGACTAAGATACTGTTAACTGTATGGGGGCCGATGGTGAGGTGAATGATGCTTCTCCATCATTGCCCGTTCGAGGCTTTCATCGCCAATCTGGACAAGCTGCCGCTCGACCACAACAAAGCCGACCGCGGCGAAGGCGGGTTCGGCCATCAGGCTGGCATGGGTCCACAGTCGGGGTTCTTTTTGCGAACGGGCCTTGTCCTCGATCATAGCGAACAACCGCCGGAACAGGCCGCACCCTTGAGCTTCGGGCCGGATAAAGGCGAAGTCGATATAGCCGTCGGGCGCGAGGCTCATAAAGCCGACGGCGCGGGCTTCGTCGCGCGCGATGGCAATGACCTGCCCCTTTAAGCGCGCCGCCCACTCTTCGCCGTGCCTGCGTTCCGGAACCCACGCCGCGCGTTGGGCCTCGGAGTATTTGCTGGGACCGTTGCGGACGGCGTCGAAGACAATGTCGCCGAGGTCGTCAAAGTCGGTGGGTGTTGCCCAGCCTCGGGTGTGGGTGCGATTCATGAGGCGGCATTAACGCGGCCAAGCGAGCCTTGATACGACACTATTGGGCCCACTATCGGAAGCGCAATTGTGACGTCGAAGCAAAAGCGACCTTCTCGTTGGGTTTCAAAACTGATGCCTTTTGGTAGCAGGGCTTTTGGCAATGGGATACCAAGCGCTGACCATTGGCGCGGCACGAGATTGAGCCTGTCGCCGTCAACAACCAGCGCCAATGCAACCTCGATAAATCCGAACCGCTCCACCAAAAGACGCGTGCTTCGACCATTACCGCATCGCTGCCGGGAATTAAAAGATTGCCTGCCGAAGGTTCGCGTCCATTTTTCGCCGTCGCCATCGGGTGTGAAAATGACTGCGACGGGAATCGTTTCTGCAGCCTTGGGCAACCCAATGACTGCTGCAACCATCCGGGCAAGTAGCCCTCGTCCGCGCTGAACACTTGCGGTTCCACTCCATTGGCGTTCATTCAGACTGTCGTGCAACGCTCTGACTTCACCGGGCAGGCTGTCGAAGGCCGAGCCCAGTATCCGTCGATAGATAGGTGCGCCTGACAGCGTTTCACGAAAACCTGTGTAGATACTGCGCGCGGCAAACAGCCCATCGTAATCGGAAAGCTCCAGCGCGTGCGTTGCCGGTCGTGCACCGGGCTCAGGAGGCTGCCCGTTGAGCGACCTGCGGATGAGTCCCTCAATTGCCATCGAAGGAATGAAGGGTCCGTCATCGCCCTCGGCCAGCAAATGCCAACTGCGCTCTACCTTCTGCCCGTTGCTGATGCCCTCTGCACGAACGAACATGCCGCCGCGATGCTCGCCAAATTTCATGAGATTAAGGACAGTGTAGAATAGGCGCGAAAGCGGAACGAACGACGGGAGGTTGAACCAGTGGCGTGCCTTGGCAAGCAGGTTCAGGATGCGGTGCAGGATTTCCGGGACCGGACCCGCGCCCATCCAGATGTCAGTCATAGTCGGATGCTCTGGCGGCAATACTTGAAGGTCAGGAACATCGACCAGAGAAAAACGGATATTTCGCAATGGCAAACGACCGGGAACGGCAACCGTGTAATGGATGCTTTCCGCCAATCCGACACCACTGCTAATCACACCGTTACGGGTCAATTTCACGGGTGCTCCGGCATAACCCACCACTGCACGCATGACATTCAGGCCGATGCCCGCATAAGGAGAAGGTGCAATGCCACCTTCGACTTTTACTATATCCATCGTCTTGGCCATTTCACGCAATACTGCCCCGGTAAGTACCGGAAAGCTGCTGACGCCCGAAAGCACGAACACACCTGCTGCTTTTGCTTGCTGATCGAATTGTGAAATGCCGAAAACGAAGTCTGCGCCATCAGCGAAGTCGAGATAATTGATTTTGGCAGCGATACAGGCTTCGACGACACGATAGCGATCGATGCCGTAATCTTGAAACGGCCCAGAGGCGTCGACGACTAAATCTGGGTTGAGACGGACAAGCCCATCGATGATATCGCACCTGTCCAGCGCCAGCGGCGAAGCAACCGCTAAACCTTCGAAAGCTGCGCAGAAGGCACTGGCCTTTTCTGCATCGCGACCGCAAATAAACAATGTCACCTGCGGGATATTACTCAGAAGTTGGGCCAATCGACCGCCAAAAACCCCATAGCCGCCCAAGATCAGTATTTTCATGCAGAATTCCCAGTACGGGCGATTATAACACGCGGGCACGCAAATGCGCGGGCGGCAGCCAGCAGGTCTCGCGCTTGCCAAATATGCGATACCGGTTTCGAGCGACAAAACGGTAAATGGGGTCGCGCAAAAATGCTGGGATAAGTCGAAAAACGGCAGCGGCTCTCCAAGGCGCGCCCAAGCCTTCGTAAATTGAAATCACGGCATCGCTATCTTTGCGGACCAATGCCCCATCAATGACAAGGATCGTCGAGGGATCGGTCGGATCAAGGCCATGGCGGCGAAACAATTCTGAACCGACTTCGCCTTGCATCGAAGCAAGATAAAACACCTTATCTTGGTCGTGCCTAAGAATGAAATGTGCATTTGCCGAACAAAGTATGCATTCCGCATCGAACAATATGATGCGACCGTCGGGCAGAACGCGTGCAGCGCTAGACAGTTCGGGCTGGTTCGCATCCATCTTGATACCGGCTGTAGCCTGACATTGCGCCTAAGCCAATGCGATTGGCAAATTGGGCCTACGGCTCATGACACAAAAAAGGCCCCATTAAGGGGCCTGTTTTGTTGGTTGCGGGAGTAGGATTTGAACCTACGACCTTCAGGTTATGAGCCTGACGAGCTACCGGGCTGCTCCATCCCGCGCCACCAAATCGCCCCCTATTTCAAAGGGGCAGAAACTAAAAAAGGCGGACATCCGTCGAATGAACGACAGCGGTCCGCCTTTTGAATTATGAATGGGTTTTTCCAAATCACTAAATTAGCGAGCGCCGGCTGCAATGCCTGGCGACGCCCTACTCTTCCAACGCTTAAGCGGTAGTACCATCGGCGCAGTTTGGTTTCACGGCCGAGTTCGGGATGGGATCGGGTGGGTCACAAACGCTATGGTCACCAAGCAATGAAGCAGGCGCTCACTAAACGGAGCGATACCCTAAAGTATCGCGACCGCGGTAAAGTGAATTTGGGTTATAATCGATGCCCGTGCAGGGAATAAAATATCTGGTTGCGATGACAATCATCCGCCATCGACATGGCTGAACAAATCAGCACTGTCATTGATGGTGGGACTCTTTGACCAAGCGCGAAAAGAGTAATTAGGATTGGTTAGCTTCACGCATTACTGCGCTTCCACACCCAACCTATCAACGTAGTGGTCTACTACGACTCGATGAAATCTAATCTCGAGGGAGGCTTCCCGCTTAGATGCTTTCAGCGGTTATCCCGTCCATACATAGCTACCCTGCTGCGCGGCTGGCGCCACGACAGGTACACCAGAGGTATGTTCAACCCGGTCCTCTCGTACTAGGGTCAACTCCTCTCAAATTTCGACGCCCACGGCAGATAGGGACCAAACTGTCTCGCGACGTTCTGAACCCAGCTCACGTACCACTTTAATTGGCGAACAGCCAAACCCTTGGGACCTGCTCCAGCCCCAGGATGTGATGAGCCGACATCGAGGTGCCAAACGATTCCGTCGATATGAGCTCTTGGGAATCATCAGCCTGTTATCCCCGGCGTACCTTTTATCCGTTGAGCGATGGCCCTTCCACGAGGGACCACCGGATCACTATGACCGACTTTCGTCTCTGCTCGACTCGTCAGTCTCGCAGTCAGGCAGGCTTATGCCATTGCACTCTAACAGACGGTTTCCAACCGTCCTGAGCCTACCATCGCGCGCCTCCGTTACTCTTTAGGAGGCGACCGCCCCAGTCAAACTACCCGCCACAGAGGGTCCCCGATCCGGATAACGGATCTGGGTTAGACATCAGAAAACAACAGGGTGGTATTTCACATTTCGGCTCCACTCGGACTGGCGCCCAAGTTTCAAAGCCTCCCACCTATTCTACACAGTTCTTTCCTAATGCCACTCTGAAGCTGCAGTAAAGGTGCACGGGGTCTTTCCGTCTAACCGCGGGTACTCCGCATCTTCACGGAGAATTCAATTTCGCTGAGCATATCCTGGAGACAGTGGGGAAGTCGTTACGCCATTCGTGCAGGTCGGAACTTACCCGACAAGGAATTTCGCTACCTTAGGACCGTTATAGTTACGGCCGCCGTTTACTGGGGCTTCAATTCGGAGCTTGCACTCCTCCTCTTAACCTTCCAGCACCGGGCAGGCGTCAGACCCTATACGTCGTCTTGAAGCCGACTTAGCAGAGTCCTGTGTTTTTGCTAAACAGTCGCTACCCCCTGGCCTGTGCCCCCTCATACTGCTTGCGCAATGTGAGGGCCTCCTTCTTCCGAAGGTACGGAGGCAATTTGCCGAGTTCCTTCAGGATACTTCTCTCAAACGCCTTGGTATACTCTACCTGACCACCTGTGTCGGTTTCGGGTACGGTCTATACGGTGGGGCTATTTCCTGGAACCTCTTCGAAGCACCTCCAATCCAATAAGGAGATACAACTCACGAGATCCGTCACACACCACCAGGCCCACGAATATTAACGTGGTTCCCATCGACTACCCCCTTCGGGCTCGTCTTAGGGGCCGGCTTACCCTGCTCAGATTAGCTTTAAGCAGGAACCCTTGGTCTTTCGGCGGGAGGGTGTCTCACCCTCCTATCGCTACTCATGTCTGCATTCGCACTTCCGATACCTCCACGACCCATTACCAGATCGCTTCATCGGCCTACGGAACGCTCCGCTACCGCATGCAATAAATTGCACACCCTAAGCTTCGGTACATATCTTTAGCCCCGTTACATTTTCGCCGCAGGATCTCTTATTTAGACCAGTGAGCTGTTACGCTTTCTTTAAAGGATGGCTGCTTCTAAGCCAACCTCCTGGTTGTTTTGGAAATCCCACATGCTTCACCACTTAGATATGATTTGGGGACCTTAGCTGTAGGTTAGGGCTGTTTCCCTTTTGACGACGGACCTTAGCACCCGCCGTCTGTCTCCCGGACTAACTCGATGGTATTCGGAGTTTGGTTAGAATTGGTAGATCTCGCGACCCCCGCATCCATCCAGTGCTCTACCCCCATCGGAAAACATCCGAGGCACTACCTCAATAGTTTTCGCGGAGAACCAGCTATTTCCCGGCTTGATTGGCCTTTCACCCCTAAGCACAACTCATCCGACAATTTTTCAACATTGAACGGTTCGGTCCTCCAGTGCGTGTTACCGCACCTTCAACCTGGTCATGCATAGATCGCCGGGTTTCGGGTCTAATGCATCATACTCAGTCGCCCTATTCAGACTCGCTTTCGCTACGCCTACACCTATCGGCTTAAGCTTGCATGATACATTAAGTCACAGACCCATTATACAAGAGG